>Ga0256827_10002711_pt1 | contig 11333 bp, 7 predicted proteins | sample CV84metaG_FD_185977 | JGI IMG/M metagenome (GOLD analysis project Ga0256827, IMG submission 185977) | Hydrothermal vent microbial communities from East Pacific Rise, Pacific Ocean - CV84 | ecosystem: Environmental > Aquatic > Marine > Hydrothermal vents | place: Pacific Ocean: East Pacific Rise... | reverse complement strand
ATAATTATATTATCTCAAGCCCTTTACTTTAGAAACTGCTGCAATAAATTCTTTCAAATAGAAGGGTTCAAAATATGCTACATCTTCAAACTTTTGATTTTCAAAAGCTTCGTATGATAACTGAAGCATTCCTAAAGCACTTGCTTCTGCTTTATCAAAATAAATAGCATTTTTATGTTTAATAGTTTCCATACACTTCTCAGCACCATCACCAAAAAACAAAATTTCTTGGGCTTCTTTTTCTTCTAAAAAACTATTTTTATCTATTACAACAGCTTCAACATCAGTTAGTTTATCCAAATTATTACTGAATGCCTGAGAATATACTTCCATTCTTCTAGCATCAATCATTGGACGAAATATTCCCTTGAAATTATCTGCGTAAATATTCTTTGCATGTGCAGCCATACTCTGAAGAGTATTGATAGCAATTAGTGGAATATCCAAACTATAGCACAAACCTTTAGCCGTTGAAGTTCCTATTCTAAGTCCTGTATAAGAACCTGGTCCTTTACTAATTGCAATAGCCGCTAAATCAGAATAATTAATACTATTCCGACTTAAAATCTTTTCAATAAACGGAGCAAGATTAGCGGCATGAGAGTTCCCCTCCTTGCTTTCTATATTGTCAACTAGCTTTCCTTCTTTTGCTAGACTAATCCCACAAACTTTAGTGGAAGTTTCTATATTAATTATGTACACTTTGTCCATAAAAATTAGACTCAAGCAAAATAAGCTGATAATTGATTTTTCATTTCTTGCTTACGTTTATCATCAGCAAAACTAACCTCTATAGCATTAACAGTAAGGGCAAACAAATCCTTCTTACTTAGATTTAATGCTTCTTGTATGGCAATAAAATTCTCATTCATATATCCACCAAAATATGCTGGATCATCTGAATTTACTGTGGCTTTTAGTCCTAAATCCAACATTTTTTTCACAGGATGATTTCTCAAATCTTTAACCACTTGAAGCTTTAAATTAGAAAGAGGACAAAGTGTTAAACCCATTTTCCTCTCTTTTAATTCTTGAAGAAGTTTTTCATCATCCATAGCGTGGTTTCCATGGTCTAATCTGTCGATATTGAGCATTGAAAGGCTATCCCATATATATTGTGCAGGACCTTCTTCACCAGCATGAGATACTTTTAAATATCCTTGGTCGGCAGCCATTTTATATACTTTTTCAAATTTCTGTGGTGGATTGCCAACTTCCGAAGAATCTAAACCAACGGCTATGAACTCCTCTTTCATGTTTTCAACAGAATTAAGAATTTCTATAGCTTCTTTTTCTGATAAATGCCGTAAAAAACTAAGTATAAGATAGCTGGTAATACCAAATTCTTTCTCTGCATCTTTCATTGCTCTTCTAAGCCCTTTAACCACAGTTTCTATGGCAATTCCTCTATCGGTATGACTTTGTGGATCAAAAAATATCTCAGTATGAATAATATTCTGTTCATTTGCTTTCTTATAATAAGCAAAAGCTAAATCATAAAAATCTTGCTCCGTAATTAATACATTGCAACCAGCATAATATATATCCAAGAAATCTTGAAGATTACTAAAATTGTATGCGGCCTTAACATCATCAATTGTAGCAAAAGGAAGTTCTATATTATTTCTTTTTGCTAATTTAAACATTAATTCAGGCTCTAAACTTCCTTCAATATGAAGATGAAGTTCTACTTTTGGTAGTTGTTCTATAAATTTTTTCATACAGATAATTTTTTCATTATTAGTAAAAATCTAAACGCTAGATAATTATTAATACAAATTAAAAATATTATTAATAAGCACTAAACAAAATTATTAAAATGGCAAATCATCTTTTGGCTCACTAGCTTTAAGCTCAGGTGTATTATCAGGAGTGCTAGTAGAAGATTGATTCTGAACTGGAGGCATATCCTCAGCTCCAACTGGTGGAGGATAATTACCATTTCCACCTTCTCTCTTGTCAAGAACAAGCATTTTATCTCCAATTATTTCAGTAGTATATCTAGTATTATTATCTTTATCGGTCCACGAACGAGTGCGAATTTTCCCTTCAAGATATACTTTCGACCCTTTCTTTAATGAGTTCTCTGCTTTGTCAGCAAGATATCTCCAAACTACTATATTGTGCCACTCTGTTTGGTCTTGCCAATTGCCGGCTTTATCTTTATACGATTCAGTAGTTGCCATACTAAACTGTGCTACTTTCGAACCATTTTCTAATGTTCTTATCTCAGGGTCTTTCCCTAAGTTTCCAACCAATATTACTTTATTAATTCCTGCCATTATATACTATTTTTTGCGTTATTATCTAGCTCAAAAATACAAATAAAAATGATGTTACTTTTTGAATTTGGAAATATTTATTAAAAACTATAGCCAATTAGTAAATGCCACCAATATGCTTCAGACTCACTACTTTTAGCTACAGTTAGACTCACTGGTCCAATTACACTTTTATATGATAATTTCAACCCTCCTCCAATAATATAATTCTCATGATTAAAAGCACTACTATACTGCCCATACTCATCATCAGGATTTGAAAAAATATCTAATACATCATCTGCGAAAAAGCCACCATTAATCTTTCCTGACAAATATAATTTTCCAAATAAATTATACCTTAAACCAATACGATAAATCCAACCATTGCCTTCCATTCTACTATTCTCCGACATTCCCCAAAATGGAAGTTGATAATCCTCATCTGGATTAACTCCTCCAACCCATGTAGAATACACATAGCCAAGTCCAACAAAGGCATCAAACTCATTTGTAAGCACCATTTTTTTACCAAGAGGTAAATAATTATTATAATGTAAACTTGCTTTTAAAGAAAAATCTAAACTATCCGTTTCGTATTTTGGATTATTAGGGTATTTATCAATGGTATCTTGCGGCAAATAATACTTTGTATAATTGAGTAGGAAAAACTCTGTATTCATTTTTAAATAACTACCTTTAGAAGCAAAATATTTCTGATTCAATGTGTTTCTCTGATAAGTTAAATTAATATATGAATTAATATTCACAATTTTAGAATAAGAAAAAGTGCTTAAATCAATGATTTTTGTATAATACATTCTCTCATGCTTAAGACCAATACTAAAGTCAGAATGATTATTTGCGAAATAATGATATTCAGAACTCCATCTATGAAAATGACTTGAGTACTCTCCTATAAGCTTTTTATCATCATAGAATGGAATTTTAGATGTTTTGTAATAATACGAAATATCTATTCCCTTCTTTATGTTGCTCTTGAGATAAGTAAACACTTTTACTTTAACCCCTGGATTCTCTGATGCTCTGAATTTAACCTCAAAACGAGAGCCTGGTATCAACAGGTTTCTATAGCGGAAACCTATATTAATGCCTATTTTCGATTCTGTTTTATACTGCATTGATAAAAGTAGGTGCTTATCCTTTGCTTCAACAACCTTGTATTTCAATACTACTCCACTATCTATTGATGAAGGATAAAAATCATAAGTTAATTTTTTAAACAAACGAGTTCCATAAAGATAATGAATACTACTATCAATGCTCTGTGTTTTTAATTTCTGATTATTAAAATGATGAAAGTTTTTATTAATAAATCCTTCTAGTTCATTTTTACTATCTTCAAAATCAACCTCATTATTAGTTACAAATATGCTTTTCTGCAAGTTTGTTTTCTTTTCTTCTTTTTCATCATATTGCGATAGATATTCCTTTAGCATAGTTAATTCCCCAATCATTGACATTGCAGCATCATATCCTCTTTCTACATTCACCATTCCATCATTGAAATTAGCTGCGCTTCTATCGACTAAGTTAGGTTCAATATATAAATCCACATATTTTTTCGATTCTTCAGCATTATTTATGCTTGAGATAAAACTACTTTGTTTCATAATATCTAACATCGAATTAAGCTTATCCTCAGGCATTAAATTTGCACCTGTATATACGCCAATAATAATATCAGCACCCATATCCTTACATATTTTTACAGGGAAGTTCACCATTAAACCACCATCAACCAGAAGCATTCCTCTATACTTTATTGGATTCATAATACTAGGAATAGACATACTAGAGCGCATAGCTGTAGCAAGACTTCCTGTTTTAAAGACATAAGGTTTTCCTTTCAAAATATCAACAGCCACTGCTCTATATGGTATTGGAAACTCATCAAAAATAGTATCCCCTGCAACACCAACTGTTAATTCATTAAACAAGAGCTCTAGCTCCTGTCCTTTAATAGCTCCTTGAGGTAAATCAGGCACCCAACCCACAAAAGGAAATTCAAAATAATTATCATAATCTTCTTTCTCAATCATATTGATACTTCGAAAATTATTAGTATTACTAAGGTATTTACTCCAATCTAATGTTCTTACTAGTTCTTCGAGTTTATCCGTTGTATAACCTATTGCATAAAGTCCTCCAACGATGCTCCCCATGCTTGTTCCAGTAACAAAATCAGGTTTTATTCCAAGACTATCAAGTACCTTAAGAACTCCAACATGTGCCATACCTTTTGCTCCACCTCCACTCAAAACAAGTCCAATTTTTGGTCTACTTCCTTTAAATTCCCTTTTAGTATATATCACAAGAGAATCTTGAGAAAATATATTTCCTGAAATAAATATTACTAATAATACTAAAATTAGATTTCTCATCTATTTAATTTATTGTTTAATTATCGACAAAGTCAGCATCCCCAAAGATTGCTAAACCTCCTTGAGCTGTTTCTCTGTACAAACTAGGCAAATCCTTTCCTGTTTCTTTCATTACTTTTGTAACAACGTCGAAACTAATAAAATGTTTTCCATCAGAAAGAAGAGAAAATCTTGCAGCATCAAGGGCTCTCACAGCAGCATGAACATTTCTTTCAATACAAGGAATTTGCACCAAACCATTAATTGGGTCACAAGTCAATCCAAGATGATGTTCCAAACCCATTTCAGCAGCATATTCAATTTGCGCAACAGAACCCCCAGCCAACTGCGTTGCGGCAGCGGCAGCCATAGCACAGGCAGTTCCCACTTCACCTTGACAGCCTACTTCAGCACCCGAAATTGATGCATTATGCTTTACAATATTACCAAATAATGCTGCTGTAGCTAAGGCTCTAACTATTTTTTCATCATCAATTTGATAATGTTCTTGTGATATTTTAAGTACAGCTGGAAGTATTCCTGATGAACCACAAGTTGGTGCTGTTACAACTACTCCTCCAGAGGCATTCTGTTCAGAAACTGCTAAAGCATAAGAAAAAATACGACTTTGTGTCTGTGCATATCCATTTAAACCTAGGGAACGAGCATAATACGAAGCTGCTTTTCTTTGTAACTTTAGACCACCAGGTATTAATCCTTCATTCTTTAAACCTTTATCAATAGCATTTTTCATCACTTTCCAGACTTCTCGAAGATATTCCTTTACTTCTTCTCCTTCAGTTTCAAATACTAATTCCCAATATGTTTTACCTGTTTCTTTATAGTAATCTAAAACATCTTGAATATTTTGTTGTTTATAAATTAGCTTCGGTTTTTTATTAATATCTTTTTCTTCTACTATCTTACCTCCTCCAACGCTATAAATCAACCATTTATCAGGATTATTATTATTATCAAGATTCTCAAATTCTACAGCATTTGGATGAAAATCTTTACGTTCATTCTTTTTCCAAACAATGTCGACCTTAGCAGGTTCAAGTTCATTTATTATAGCAATATCTGTAAGATGACCTTTACCTGTTAAAGCAAGACTACCAAATAAAGTTACTCTAAAAGAATTTGATTTGGGATGTTTTTTTCGATATTGAATAGCTGCTCTTACTGGCCCCATAGTATGGCTACTTGACGGACCACGACCTATTCTAAAGATTTCTTTAATTGATTCCATAGTTAAATATTTATGGAAACAAATTTAATGTAAAAATGTGAATTTCTTAATTATAATAGCTAAGAAGAAAAGTAAATATTTTTCTATGTTTTATTACTAATTGTTTAATAACATTTTTGTTTTTTAGAGAAAACGCTCTTTACCTTTTCCATAAAAGTAAATTCATCCTTATGTACTTTTAAAGACTTGAACCCTTTAATACCTTCATATTCTCCTTCTTCTACACGAAATAAATATATAAACTTTTTCAAAGGACCTAGCTTCAAATATTCAACATAGCTATTTAAATTATCTTCTGTACCTTCAGCTTCGATATCAACATGTACAGAATCTCCATTTTTGTACACCGCATTAATATCAAACTTATATGCTCCAGCCTGTGAATAAAAATTAAAATCTCCATCGTTAAGTCGGCCTTCCATATAAATTGTAAGATGTTTTTTCATCTAAAATATTGTTACTGTTAATATTACTTAATTTAATTGTGTTTTTAAGCTCCTTGTATTACGTTACAAATAATAAAAGGTTTCATTTTATTAAAAAATAATTATTTAATAATCAATTTCTTTATTATACTTTCATCATTAGAGATATAAGTTAAGAAATAAACACCTTTTGGCTTATCAGAAATATCTATCTTATTATTTGATTTTGCTTCAAAATGATAATTTGCTATTTGTTGACCACTTACTGAGTAAATAACAACATCTATTGCCTCTTGCGTTTCTATGTTAATATTACCATTTGATGGATTGGGGAATATTCGAACCTCTTTATCTTTATAATTTCGTATAGCAACCACATTAGAATAATCTGTTGTTCCATCATAATCCACTTGCTTTAAGCGATAGTAAATTATTCCTGAAGGTAAATTCATATCATAGGAATTATATTCAATAATAATATTTGAATTACCATTTCCTTCAATTCTATCAATATCCTCAAATATTTTATTATCTAATGAACGTTGCACTATAAAATAGTCATTATTTGTCTCTGATGCTGTTGCCCAATTTAATTCAACATAATCTTTAATTAATTTTGCATCAAATGATATTAAACTAACTGGTAATGTAGATAATGCTTCTCTCCAATCTCTTTCATCAGTAGTAGAATTATCATCATTAGGGAAACTATTTGCTGTTTGACTATTATTAGTTGGTCCTCCATTATCAGTAGTAGAAGTTCCATCCACATCATAAGCATTATCTAAACCATCACCATCAGCATCACTATTGGTAGGATTGGTATCAGTAACACCATCTTTATCAGTATCATAAGCTTCAGTTGCATCATCACCACCATCATTATCAGAATTAGTATCAATATAATCAGGAGTATCAGTATTGTCAGTATTAACAAGAGCAATTGCAGTTCCTCCTTCATTACCATCATAAGCATCATCCCAGCCATTATTATTGGCATCAGTACCAGAAGGAGCAGTATAAGAGTCTGTAGCCTGACCTTCAATATTATCAACTATACCATCATTGTCAGAGTCAATATCCATATAATTTTTCAATGCATCAGAATCAGAATTTGGCTCTGCTAAAGGGGTTCCTCCATTATCAGTATCTACGATATCAGATAATCCATCACCATCAGTATCAGTAATAGCACCAGTACCAATTCTACCATCATTATCGGGATCAGTACCACCAGCTTCTATTACATCAGCTATTCCATCATTATCAGAATCTAAATCAAAAATATTAGGAGTGCCATCACCATCAGAATCACAATAAGTTGTCTTTGTAATATAAAGCTGAACATCATCAATAAAATTACCAACAGAATTATTTCCACTAGCAGTATATATTGATTCAAAACCCATTTCAATTTGAGTAACACCAGCAGGTACAGTGTAACTACTAGAATAAACATGCCATGATGTATTATCTGTTGCTGCTAATTGTTGTGTTGTTGGTGAACCAACTGGACCAACTTTAATAGCCATTGTATCTATACCAGAACGACCTCTATGAGCAACATTCCATTTTACAATATCACCTGGATCAACATTTAATGTTTGATATAATCTTTGAGGAAAAACATTCTTAGCACATATTTCTGCAAAATATGTTCCTTCATATGCTGGAACATTATGAAATCCATCATGCCAAATCTCAATATCATTACCAGAAGCAGTTGTATTCCAACCAGCAACATTTGATGCGTCTGTAATAGTATATGTAGATGGAAATGGTCCACTTTCAAAATTACCATTTAAGAAATCTTGTGAAAGACAGAAATTTTCATCAACATCTAACATACCATCATTATCTGCATCTTTATCATTTGTATCATAAACACCATCACCATCTGTATCTTTATCAATATATATTGAATAGTCTTCTACTTCTCCATAATCAAAATGCTCATTACTTGCCGGAGCAGCATTCCATTTCATTGATACTCTAAGTCTTACATTTTTTCCTGCAGCATTTGATGGTGGAATAATACTAACAGAAAATGGACCATCAATATCAGTATCAGATATAACAATATATTCTTCATTTGCATCTGTAAAATCACCATCATCATTCCAATCTATCCACGCAGTTATATAATCACTAAAATCTACGTGAATTGTTACATTTAATGAATATGTTGTTCCTGGTATTAATACTGCAGTTTGATCTGTAAAATCATCATAACCAGATCCATTAGATGTTGTATTATCTATTGATCCTATTTGAACATTACTTATCCATTCAGAATTAGTATTATTTCCACTTGATGTTGGGTATGTTTGACCAAAAGAATATATAGAAAACGCTAAAAGCGTAATTAAAATTATAAATTGTTTCATATGTATTGAACATTATTGAATAAGAGAATGCGGCATACAAGCAATATATGTGCCAAATATTGAAAATATTAACTATAGCTGAGTATTAGCTGAGTACTGTACGGTTTGTAACAGTAATAATGTCTCATTTTGAGAAAAAACATGCCATTTATGTAATAGAATACTTAAATGTATTTAGATATTTGTCATTGTGACAATTACCTATTATTCTATAGCCGAGATAGAAATTATTGAATAATTAATCTATTAATAAATCTTTGTTTGTTTATGTAATAAACCATGAAGTATATACCCTTAGGCTGGTCAGAGATATCAATAATATTTTTAGAATTTGAATTAAAATGATATTTAGCAACCTCTTGGCCTGTAATTGTTATGATAATAATATCAATATCACTTTGTGATTCAATATTTACTATTCCATTTGATGGATTTGGAAATACTTGAATATCTGTGTTTCTAATATTTCTTATTGCAACAACATTTGAATAGTCAGTAGTGCCATCAAAATCTACTTGCTTTAAACGATAATATATTATTCCATCCAATAAATCCATATCATAGGAATTGTATTCAATAATAATATTTGAGTTTCCATTTCCAGCAACTCTGTCAATATCCTCAAAATTCCTATTATCAATTGAACGTTGAATTATAAAATAATCATTATTTATTTCAGATGCAGTTACCCAATTTAATTCAACATAATCGTTTATTAATTCTGCCTCGAATGAAATAAGGCTCACAGGTAAAGTAGATAACTCTTCTCTCCAATCTCTTTCATCAGTAGTTGAATTATCATCATTAGGAAAACTATTGGCTGTTTGATTATTGTTTGTAGCACCACCATTGTTTGTTGTTGAATTACCATCAACGTCATAAGCATTGTCTAGGCCATCACCGTCGGAGTCGGATCCGCTAGGGTTGGTATCCGCTACGCCGTCTTTATCAGTATCATAAGCTTCTGTGGCATCATCACCGCCATCATCATCTGAGTTTGTATCAAGATAATCAGGAGTATGATCACCATCAGTATCAACAAGAGCAATTGCAGTGCCACCTGTATTTCCATTATAAGAATTGTCCCAACCATTACTACTTGCTGTAATTCCTGAAGGTGCAGTATAAGAATCTGTAGCTTGTCCTTCAATATTGTCAACTATTCCATCATTATCAGAATCAATATCTCTTGAGTTAGGATAACCGTCACCATCAGTATCTGGATTTGATAGAGCTGTTCCTCCATTATCCGAATCTGTAATATTAGACCAGCCATCACCGTCAGAATCTGTTATTGCTCCTGTACCTATTATCCCATCATTATCAGGGTCAGAACCACCAGCTTCAATTACATCAGCTATTCCATCATTATCTGAATCTAAATCAAGTCTATCAGGAATTCCATCACCATCAGTATCTTTGTCTAATCCTCCTTGAGCACAATTATATGGTCCAGTCATATCAATTGCATCCTCTGTAAGAGTAATAGTATTGCCATAGAAAGCTCCATTGGCGTCAATCTTTCTAAGTGTTGTACCCACTGCTCCCCATTTTCTGCCATATAAGTCCACAGCAATTTGATAAGGATTTGTGGCAGGTGATGCTATTATAGTTTTACTACCTGAAGCTATATCATATTTCCAATAGTCAGAACTTCCTGAAACACCTGTTGAACCATAAATTATTCCTGTAGATACTTCTGCAGAAATAACAAAATCACCATAGCTTTGATTACTTACTGGACTTGCAATATTTTGAGCAGTTCCTGCAGTCATTCCATTATTTGAAATAGGGATTTTATAAATATGTGTTCCATAACCACTTCCATCTTCCGGTGCAATATACAAATACCCATCATAATAAGCAGCACCAGCTCCTTCCAAATTTCCATCAGTAATTTCTGATGAAAAATCTTTTAGAGTAGAATGTGTTCCTGCTGAAGGATCGTAAACATACATTACTGTTCCTTTACCATAATACACTACATCATCATCAGGATTTGAAGCTAAAGCATTAATAGCATCAATACCAGAAATTGTAGATGTAGTCATTAGTGTAGTTGTACCAGCATCAAAATCTACTTTATACATTTTTCCTCCTCTACCACCTACATAAACCTCTGTAACATCACAACTAACACCAGATTCTTCAGCATCTGTTATTCCATCATTATCATCATCAATATCTTTTTCATCAGGAATACCGTCACCATCATGGTCGTCAGCATCTCCATTAAAATTATCACGATAATCAACATCACCACCTGAATTTACATCACCATCAGAATCTGGTAATGATGAAGGATTATTTATTGTTCCATTAGGATCAGAATAATCACTTGTTGCATCTACATTATCGTCAAGACCATCACCGTCACTATCATTTCCTGAAAGAGTTAATCCAGCTTCTTGTGTATCATTATTTCCATTATTATCAGCATTAACATCAAGGAAATCATTATCGCCATCGTTGTCAGTATTAATAGTTCCAATAAAACTACCGCCATTATCTGGGTCATAGGCATCGTCTAAACCATCGCCATCAGTATCTGTACCACTTGGGGCAGTATAGCCAGTAGTTGATTGTCCTTCAACATTATCAGGTATTCCATCTCCGTCTGAATCTAG
>Ga0256827_10002710_pt1 | contig 11333 bp, 14 predicted proteins | sample CV84metaG_FD_185977 | JGI IMG/M metagenome (GOLD analysis project Ga0256827, IMG submission 185977) | Hydrothermal vent microbial communities from East Pacific Rise, Pacific Ocean - CV84 | ecosystem: Environmental > Aquatic > Marine > Hydrothermal vents | place: Pacific Ocean: East Pacific Rise... | reverse complement strand
GATTCTTTCAAATTTTTTTAATTTTACTCATAATCTCTTTCTACACAACCTGACTATTTTTTACATATTAAAGAAAATATTTTATCATCTACAAAAAACCATAAACAAATTGCTATTATAGCTAAAAATAATGATATTTTATCTGAAAATGTTATATATTTTATTCATTTTTTCATAGAAATAAATGCTATAAAAAATGTCATAATTATTGATATTAAAACCATCCAGCTTCAAGCTCAACTATTATTTGAAATTTGTATCAAATAAATAAATAATGTAATTATTCACCATATAAACCAAGAAAAAAAATGTGGTTTATTATTTCAAAAGTAAATATCCTTTATATAAAAAAAATATCAAACAATTGTTAAAATAACTGATATTATTCATATAATATTTTTTGAGTTAGATAAAATATCTATTAGCATATTTTTTTAATTTAATATTATTTTAATCCTTTTAATCTGTTCAGTTTTACAACCTAAAATTTCTATATTTTGTTTTTTAGTTCAAAGTTCTTTTGCTAAAAAACTAATTAATTCTTTGTTAGCTTTTCAATTTTCAGGAACTGCCTTTATTCTTATTTTTAAAGTTCAATCAGATAGCACAGAAAAAAATTCTGATTTATTGGCTTTTGGTGTAACTTTTATTTTAATAATTCAGATATTATTTTTGAATTTAATATGGTCTTTTATATTCATAATTTTATATTAAAAATAATCCTAAACTAATTAAAGTTAAAATAAAGGCTATGATTTTTTTCTTTGTGATTTTGTCTTTGTAAAAAATAACTGATAAAATTATTGGAACTATTAGTGAATATGAAAGTATTTTATAGCTTAATGAAAGTGGTCAATTTAAATATATATTTGGAAGAAAATATAAAAATTGTGCAACAAAAATTATTGCTGTTAACAATGCTAAAGGCCAAACTAATTTGATTTGTTTTTTGTTAAATTCACTAAATTTTCACCTTGTTAACATATAAATAGTAATTGCTGTAAAACTTACTAAAAATTTTATAATCATAAAATTATCAATATTTAAATCTGCAACTGCATATTTAAAATAACTATGACTTCAAATTATGGCAATAGTTGTTATTATTAATGCTATAATTCATTTTTTAGAAATTTTATGTTTTTCTGATAAATTAAATCAAGATAATAAATAGATTGCAATAATTCACATTATGAATCAAATAATATTAGCAAAATTTAGATTATCTCACAATATTTGCATTCATATAAATAAAATTACTACTGATGATATTATCCTCATAAAAATTAGAGCAAAAGAAATGTCTAAGTATTTGAATGCTGTTAATACTCAAAGTGGAATCATCGAATCAAAAAGTCATATGATTATTGCTGATTTTATTTCAATTTCAGTAAAATTAAAATTTCAATTTAATAAAAAGTTTCATCAAAGTAATATTAAATAAAATATAAAACAAACAAATAAAAATACTTCTTTATTTGCTCATTTTTGTATAATTACTTTTTTAATAAAATCTCATAATCAAAGAGCTAAAAGTCCTCAAAGTGAGTAAAAAATCCAATAGTTTTCCATAAATTATCTTTTAGAAAAGAAATATAAGTACCCAGCACTCAAAAAACATAATAATCACATCATTATAAAAATTGAATTAAAACCTAAATAAGTTACCATTAATCAACCTGTAAATGCTCAAATTGCAATTGTAAAATAATTTATGAATTCCCACATTCACCAATCAAATCAACTTTCTCATTTCCTAAGACTTTCTCAGTATAAAGCATCAAATGGTGGGGAATAAATAGCTTCTCAGATTCAAATTAATACTTGAACTGCAAAAAGGAAAGCTATACTATCAACAATAGTATAAAGAAAAAATCCTATTCAAATTAAAATATATCAAAATACAATAACTAATATTTTATTTTTAATTTTATCAGTTATTTTTCAAGAAAATAAAGTAACTATTCAAGCAGTTAATGCAAAAAGTCCTAAAGCAATACTTGCATCCATCAAGTCTCAACCTATTTCCTCAACATAAATTGCATATATAGGTGCAATCATTCAAGCTGAAACTAACACTAATCAGTTAGTTGCTAATAATATTTTGCTAATCTTTTTAAGTTTTCTCATTTTTAATAATTAATTAAACTAATAACTTTTTTATCTGTAAATTTATCTTTTCAATTTAAAAAATCTAATTCTATAACAAAATTAAGACTTTCAATAATTCATCATAATTTTTCAACTAAATCTATTGCTGCTTTTGCAGATCATCATGTTGCAAGTAAATCATCAACTATTGCAATTTTATCTCAAGAATTTATTGTATTTTTTTGTATTTCAAAAGTATTACTTCCATATTCTAAATCATAACTTATTTGTTCACATTCTCCTGGTAATTTTCAAGCTTTTCTAAGCATTATAAAAGGTAATTTCATTCTGTAGGCTAGTATACTACCAAAAATAAAACCTCTTGCATCAAGTCAAACTATCTTATTTATTTTTCAAGTATTTTCTATTTCAAAAGAATTAATTACAAATTCAAGAGCTTCACTATTTTCTAGAATAGGGCTCATATCTTTGAAATTTATTCCTTCTTTTGGAAAATCTTGCACTTCAGAAATATATTTTTTTAGGTCCATAATTATTTTTTATTAAAATATTTATTTTATTATACTTATAAACAAATAAATAAAAAGTTGTTTTTTTACTTAATGTTTATATCATTTTATGTGATCTATATTAAAGATCTTTTATATATTAATTTATAAAAATATGAGTTATACAGAAACAGTAACAAAATCATATGGTTCTAAAATTATGGATTCACTAAAGTGAATATTAATAGGTTTATTAATGTTTTTAGCATCATTTGCTGTATTATGGACAAATGAATGAACTGTTGATATGTCAAAGATTGCTAAAACAAGTACTGAAGTTGAAGCTGATAAAGTTAATACTGAAAATAATGAAAAATTTATTTCTGTAACTTGAGAAATAAATTCAGAAGAAAAAATATGAGATAATTTATATTTAAAAAATGGAGATTATATTTTTGTTTCAAGAAAAGTTGAAATGTTTGCTTGGAAAGAAAAATCTACAAGTTCAACTGATAAAAATTTATGAGGTTCAGAAACTACAACTACAAAATATGATTATTATAAAGAATGGACTGAAAAACCAGAAAAATCAATTAATTTTAAAGAATCTCAAGGACATAATAATCCAGAGAAAAAAATATCATCAAGTGATAATAAAGTTTTAAATGCTCAAGTTTGAGAATTTAATATTAAAACATCAAATTTAAGCTTAACTGCAAAAACAAAACTTCAATTAAATGAAGAAAATACTGTAATTAAAAATACTTGAACAGGTTCTGCAAAACTAAATAATTGAATAATTTATGAATGATTTTGAACTTCTTTAAATCCTCAAGTATGAGATATTAGAATTAGTTATACAGTTTTAAATAAATGAGAAAATGTTACAGTAATGGGAAAACAAAAAGATAAAGAAATTATTTCTTATAGTGATGAAGATTGAAATCAATTATTTAGAGTATTTTATGGAACAAGAGCTGATGCCATTTCAACTTTAAAAACAGAATATTTATTCAAATTATGGATGTTTAGAGCACTTTGATTTTTCTTAATGTTTATGTGATTGTCTCTTGTATTAGCTCCAATTTGAGTTTTTCTAGATATAATTCCAGTTGCTGGTTCAATTACAAAATTTATAACTTGAGCAATTGCATTTGTTGTTGCATTAGTATTATCAATAATTACAATTTTGATATCAATGATTTTTCATAATATAATAGCCTTAATATTGGTTGTATTATTAATTATATGATGAACTATATATTTTTTAAAAAAGAAAAAAACAGATATTTCAAAAATGGTTTCAAAATAATAAAATAAAAAAATCTTAATTTTTAAAATTAAGATTTTTTTTGTTTTATTTATAATTAACATCAATACCAAATAATTTCCATTTTCAGTTTTCATTAATGTAATTTAGTTTAAAATAAACAGTAACTTCTCAAGATATACTTCATTCTATAAGTAAATCATTATTTTTATCTAAACTAGGTTTTGTTTTATAAGTAACTTTTCATTTTCATGATTTTAAAACTATATCTTTATTTTCAATCAAATTAGCAAATAATTCATTTAGTTTAGTCACAGTAATTTGTTTTTTCCATAAATCAGATATATTTTTATGAAAATTATTAAATTTTCCAGCTTTTACATTATTATGAAATTCTGTAATAGTTTCTTTTGTTAATTTATCTAAATCAGAAGAACTTGGAATTTTGATTTTATTAACAACTATATTATTAGCTTTTTGTTTTAATAAAGTTATTCAATCTATTACCATTTCAATGTTTCAATTTTCATTAGTAAATGGAACTTTTTGAACATCAAATTTAGTTTCAATTCCTAAAATTCATACAATAAAATCTTCATTTTCAAATTTTGTAATAGGTCAATTAACTGAAGTTTCATTAGCTAAAACTTTTTTCTTATAATCTATGTAACCATCTTTCCCAATATTTAAATACATTTCATTTGACTGCCAAGTTCAAATATAATCTTTTTTGTCGTCAGGAATACTTACAGCTTCCATACAACTTGTTAATAAAACTATTAACAAAGCAATAATTCATAATTTTCTTACCCCAAGGGCACTTATTTCACTGCGCATAATCTTTTTATTAAAGGATAGTATATATATACTATCCTTTTTTTGTTTTTTATCAAAAAATAAAAAAGTTATTTTTTAAACAGATTTATACTTTATTTTTTACTATTTTCTATTATAATAAAAATATTAGAAATTATTAATAAAAAAATATGAAATTTACAGAACTAAATATTATTTCTCCATTGCAAAAAGCTCTTGAAAAAAAAGAGTTTTTTGAGGCTACTGAAGTTCAAGAAAAAGTTATTCCTGAAGCTTTAGGACAAAATGATATTTTAGCTACAGCAAAAACAGGGAGCTGAAAAACTTTAGCTTTTGCTCTACCTATTTTACAAAATCTTTATAATAGAAGATTAGAAAGTTGAAAAGTTGAATGAAAATTAGATAGAAAAATACAAACTTTGATTTTAGCTCCAACTAGAGAGTTAGCAGATCAAATTTGAGATGAATTTAAACCTCTTTGTACAAATACAAATTTAAAAAATACTGTTATTTTTGGTTGAAAAAGTCAGTTTCATCAAGTTCAAGCTATTAAAAAAGGTGTTGAAATTTTGATTGCAACACCTTGAAGACTTATTGATTTATTGGAACAAAAAATTTTTACTCTTGATGATGTTGAAATTTTTGTTTTAGATGAAGCTGATAAAATGCTGAATATGTGATTTTTTCCAGATATTGAAAAAGTTATAAAACTTTTACCAAAACAAAGACAAAGTATGTTTTTTTCTGCAACAATGCCAAATAAAATTCAAAAATTAGCAGATAAAATTTTAAGAGAACCAAAAAATATTTCTGTTTGAGAAGTTTCATCAACTTCTGATAATATAAAACAGGAAGTTTATTTTATTGATAATGCACAAAAAAGACAACTTTTACAATATGTTATAAAACAAGAAAAATATAATTCTATTTTAGTTTTTGTAAAAACAAAAGATGATACTGAAACTGTATTAGAGTATGCTCAAGCTTCATGAATTACTTGTGATAATATTCATAGAAATAGGTCACAAAATGCTAGAATTAAAGCATTAAAAAAACTAAAAACATGAGAAATTAAAGTTTTAGTTACAACTGATATTTTAGCTAGATGAGTAGATATTGAAGATTTATCTTGTGTTATAAACTATGATTTACCACAAGAAGCAGAAACTTATGTTCATAGAATTGGTAGAACAGCCAGAGCAGGAAAAAACTGAATTGCAATTTCATTTTGTAATGATGCTCAAAGACAAAAATTAGATACTATTGAAAAATTAATAGGGAAGTCTATAAAAGTAAATAAAGATATAAAATACAAGGAAGAAAAGGTTGAATCTATCAAAAAAGAATATTCTTTTTCAGAAAATAGAAAAAAACAAAATCAATGAAATTGAAATAAAAAAAGATATTATTCAAAAAAAAGAAAATAATTGATTACATAAAAAAATCAAATTTAAAATTTAAAAATAATAATAATGAAAATAATAACTTGGAATGTTAATTGAATAAGAGCAGTTGCTAAAAAATGATTTAAAGAATTTGTAGCAGAAGAAAATCCTGATATTTTGTGTATTCAGGAAACTAAAGCTTTTGAAGACCAATTTTTGAAAGATAAAAATCTTGGGGAAATTGAATGATATAAATACATTTGGCATAAATGAACAAGGGCAGGTTATGCAGGAACTGTTATTTTTTATAAAAAAGAATTAGAGTTAGTTTCTGAGAAAAATGATTTTGGAGAAATTACACATTTTTATGAAGATTGAAGATTTACAGAAATTGAATTTAAATACAGCCCCCCCTCAATCCCCCCTTTGAAGGAGGGAAGTAAGACAATAGTTTTAATGAATTGATATTTTCCAAATGGTGGAACAAGAGCAGATTGAACTGAAATGGTAAGTTATAAATTAGATTTTTATACTCATTTAGAAGAATATACTAGAAAATTAAAAGCTGAATGAAAACAAATAATTGTTACTTGAGATTTTAATATTTGTCACACTGAAATAGATATTGCCAGACCAAAACAAAATAAAAATTCAATTTGATTTTTACCAATTGAAAGAGAAAAGATTTGAGCATTTATTAATGATTGAAATGTTGATGTTTTTAGACATTTTTCTCCAGAACAATTAGATACTTATTCTTGGTGGAGTTATAGAGCTGGTGCAAGAGGGAATAATGTTTGATGGAGGATTGATTATTTTGTGGTAAATAAAGAATTGACTTCATTAATAGAAGATATAAAATATATGACAGATATTATGTGAAGTGACCATTGTCCAGTTAAATTAATTTTAAAATAATAATAAAAAAATATGAAGAATCCAAAAATTGTATTATTAGAATGATTAGCTCAAACTGCTACTGATAATTTTGAAAAATTAGGTTTTACAAATGTTGTGAATTATTCTACTTCATTTGATGATGAAGAATTAATTGAAAAAATATGAGATGCTGAAATTATTTGAATAAGGTCAAGAACAAATATTACAAAAGAAATTTTAGATAAATTACCTAATTTAAAAACTATTGGTTGTTTTTGTATTGGAACAAATCAAGTTGATTTAGAATATGCAAAAGAACTTTGAATAAATGTTTTTAATGCTCCATTTTCAAATACTAGATCAGTTGCTGAACTTGTTATTTGAGAAATAATTATGCTTTCAAGATGAGTATTTGAAAAATCTACAGCAGCTCATAAATGAGATTGGTTAAAATCTGCAGTAAATAGTTTTGAAGTAAAATGAAAAACTCTTTGAATTATTGCTTATGGAAATATTTGAAAACAAATTTCAGTAATGGCAGAGGCAATATGAATGAATGTTATTTTTTATGATGTCTTTCCAGTTTTACCAGTTTGATCAGCTATTAAAAAAGATACTGTTGAAGATGTTTTAAAAGAAGCCGATTTTGTTACTTTACATGTTCCAGATTTACCTTCTACTAGAAATATGATTTCAGAAAAAGAATTTGATTTAATGAAAAATTGAAGTTTTTTAATTAATGCAAGTAGATGAAAAGTTGTTGATATTAATGCATTAGTAGATAATTTAAAATCTGGTAAAATATTATGAGCTGCTATTGATGTTTTTCCAGAAGAACCAAAATCAAAAACAGAAAAATTTGTTTCTCCATTACAATGATTTGATAATGTTATTTTAACACCTCATGTTGGTTGAAGTACAATTGAAGCACAAAATAATATTTGACTAGAAGTTTCTGAAAAGTTATTTAATTATTTTTCTTTCTGAAGTACAATTGGTTCTGTAAATTTACCTGAAATTTCTCTTAAAAAAGCAGAAAATGAAACAGTTAGAATAGAACATATACATCAAAATGTACCTTGAATTTTAGCTCAAATAAATAATATTTTTGCTCAAAATAACATTCAAATTGTTTCTCAATATTTAAACACTAAAAAAGACACATGAGTAGTAGTTTTAGATGTTTTAAAAATAAATGATGAAATTATAAAAAATTTAGAAAATATAGAAAATACAATAAAAGTTAGATTATTAAAATAAAAATTTTATAAATATGTTTACACTTAATCCAGGGCCATCACAGATGAATGAAGAAGTAAAAAATGATATTATAAATTTTGCTAAAGAAGATATTGGTTCAATGTCTCATAGAAGTAAAGAATTTAGTGAAATATCTGAAAAATTGCATAATAATTTGAGAGAATTGTTAAATATTCCTGAGAATTATAAGATTTTTTATACAGGTTCTTCTACTGAATCTATGGAAATAATTATTAGAAGTTTTGTAGTTTCTAATTGTTATTTTTTTCAAAATGGAGCATTTTCTTCTAAATTTTTAAATACTGCAAAAGATTTAAATAAAAATGTGGCAACTCAAACTCTTGAATGGTGAAAATGAGATTATAGTTTAGATAATATTTCTGAAGATGTTGAATTAATCTGAGTAACTAATAATGAAACTAGTACTTGAGTTAGATTAAGAGATGATTTTCTAGAAGAATTAAATAAGAAAATAAATTCCCCTATAATCCCCTTTCATAAAGGGGATGACCACAAACCTCTTATTGCAGTTGATATAACTTCTTCTATTTGAATGACTTTTGAAAATATTAGTTTAGCTGATATTTGGTTTTTTTCTGTACAAAAATGATTAGGTCTTCCTGCTGGTTTATGATTTTTGATAGTTAATGAAAAAGCTATAAATAAATCTAAAATAGTTAAAGAAAAGTTGTGAGACGTTGGTTCAGTTCATTCAATTGAAAATATGCTAAAAAAATATGATATTTTTCAAACAAATGAAACACCAAATGTTTTTGCTATTTACCTGCTTGCTAATCAGCTAGAAAGATATAATAAAATTGGGTCACAAAAAATAGAAAAGCAAACTCAAGAAAAATATGAATATATTTCAGAGCAAGTTAAAAATCATCCTCTTTTATCAGATTATGTAGAAGATGAAGATTATAAATCAAAATCAGTTTATGTTGTTAAATGTGAAGAAGAAAGTATTGTTAAAATTAAAGAAGAATTGAAAAAAAATGAAATTGCATTATGATGAGGTTATTGAAAACTAAAAAAATCTACTTTTAGAATTGCTAATTTTCCAGCAATAAATTTAGATATGCTAAAAGAAACTTTTGAAATTATAAACAAAGTTAAATAAAAATTATGAATAATTTTGAAAAAACATTTTTTAAAAAATATATTTCAGAATGACTTACTGTAAAATGAGTTATTCATGAACATTGGATTAAAATAATAGATAAACTTTTATTGTATATTTTGTTATTTACTTTTGTGCCAACTTTTTTAATGTACAACTCAATTTTATTTCAAGAAAATATTAGTTTTATATATTTTGAAATTTATTTAATAATTATTTATTTAAAATTAATTTATGATATTTTTAATTGGTATAATGATGTTTGGATTATTACTGAAGAATGAGTTGTTGATCTTGACTGGGCATTGTTAAAAGTAACTTCTGTAAGTGTTAAATATGAAAATATTGAATGAATTGGTGTTGAACAAGATTGAATTTGGGATAAGATTTTAAATAAATGAGATGTTATTATTTATAAAATATGAGATGATGAATTTAGGTTGGTTGATGCAAAAGTGCCATATGCTGCACTTAACGAAATTGAAGCAATTTCTGGAGCATTAAAGGAAGAAGCTGAAAATATAAAAAGTGAATTAGAAAAAACAAAATTTGAACTTATTATTGAAGCATTATGAGAAGTAGTAGAAAAACATTTAGATGATGAGTGATTAAATTGAAATGAGGTTTTAGAGAAAAAAAGATGATATAGAAAAAAGTCTGAAAAAAAAGATTTTTCAGAAGAGATAGTTTTTGAAGAGGGAACTATTGATTTGAGATAAAAAAGTATTGTATAAAAAAAGTAAAACAAAAAAATTGTAGGGTATGAAAATTTTCATACCCTACAATTTTATTAACTCTCCAAAATACATTTTTCAACTTCAAAAATAAAGTCTTTCTCTTCTGTTCACATTAATTTTCAGCCTTTCATTTTTTTATCTAAATTAACTAGAGAAATATATAAATTCTCTAGTTTTTTATGTGAAATTTTATAGTTTTTATTTACTAAAAATCCTCTATTTCATAAATTTAAAGCATGAGTAATTTCTGGAGTTCTTGTATTTATAAATTTTAATTTTGAAATATAAACACTAGTTCTTAAATTTGCTAATAGATTATTGTAAAAGGCATAAATATTAGTATCAGCTAAAATATGTTTTATTTTAGTTAAAGCTGAAACTTTATCTTTATTTAAAATATCATCAATTATTTGAAAAATAGATTCTTCTAGCTCTGGAGTAATAAATTGTTTAATATCTCATTGATTAATTTTTTTTCTAGTAATTAATAATTTTTCAATTTCTGAAATACATTTTTCAAGATTTCATCATTTATATTTCACTAATAAATTTATAGATGGAAAATCAATTTGTCATCTATATTTATTTTCTAAAACTGCAAAAATATCTTGCTCTGATTTTGTATTAAATTCTTCTATTTTAGTTGCTATCTTTTTTATTTTTTTATAAAACTTTCACCTTTTATCAAGGTTTGCAGAAGAAAAAATAACAATATTATTTTCAGGAATATTATCAACTATTTTTTCTAAAAAATCTTGTTTTTCAGTAGATTTAGAATTTTTATTTTCTGTATTAATTGGATAATTATCAATAATTATTAATTTTTTTTCTCACATAAAACCTTCAGCTAAAAGATTTTCAGAAATTTGATTATTATCAATTTCAATTAAATCTTTGAAATGAACTAGATTAAAATCTCAATTTTTTTCTGTAAATAGTCTTTTCCAAGCATAAGTTTTTTCTCTAACTAAATAATCTGAATTTCATGTAAATAAATAAATCATAAAAATTTGCTAATATATAATAAAATTAGTATAATAATAAAAATTAATTTTCAAAATTTAAAAACATATGACATTTCCATTTATAGAAAAAAAGAATCAAGAAGAAGAAAAACTAGATGTATCTTCATCTGTTTTAGAAGGATTAGATATTTTTTCAATTAAGGGCTAAAGGACAAAATTGTGTGCTGTAATAGTATGTAATTTGCTTTAAATTAGAGAATAAGTATAGTAAATATACTTATATTATTAAAACTTTTAA
>Ga0256827_10002708_pt1 | contig 11334 bp, 12 predicted proteins | sample CV84metaG_FD_185977 | JGI IMG/M metagenome (GOLD analysis project Ga0256827, IMG submission 185977) | Hydrothermal vent microbial communities from East Pacific Rise, Pacific Ocean - CV84 | ecosystem: Environmental > Aquatic > Marine > Hydrothermal vents | place: Pacific Ocean: East Pacific Rise... | reverse complement strand
CATATAGACAAAACAGCAACTTCTACTACCTAACAGGCTTTAAAGAGGATAATGCAGTCTTAATCATTAGAAGAGGTAGAAAAGCTATAGAGACTACTCTCTTTGTACAAAAAAAAGAGAGAGTAGCTGAACTTTGGAATGGCAAGAGATGTGGGGTAAAAGCTGCAAAGAAAAAGTTTAAGTATGATTTTGTTTATAATGTGGAAAAATTTGATAAAAAGTTTTTAGAACTTATCAAAAAGAGTCAAAATATTTACTATGATTTTAATGAGTCTGCATCAAAAACAGAAAAGTTATTGCAAAACACAAAACACTTTTATGCTCGATACAATCTTGCATCCTTAGTTGCAAATGCAAGACTTATTAAATCACCATCTGAGATAGCAGTGATAAAAAAGGCACTCTCCATTACAAAAGAGGCACACCATTTTGCAATGAAGCGAGCAAAAGAGTTACGATATGAGTATGAGATTCAAGCTGCGGTTGAGTCTATCTTTAAAAGCAAAGGTGCATATAGTGATGCATATACTACAATTGTTGCTGCTGGAGATAATGCAAATACATTGCATTATATAAAAAATGATGCAAAACTAGATGCAAAAGAGTTGATTTTAATGGATGCTGGCTGTGAATATGAGTATTATTCAAGTGACATTACGAGAACCTTTCCTATAAGTGGAAAATTTACAACAGCGCAAAAAGAGCTCTATAGTTTAGTATTAGATGTCGAGAAAAAAATCATCTCCATGGTTCGCCCAAATGTACTTAGATCATCACTCCAAAAGAGAGCAGAGGAGCTTCTCTGTAGAGGGCTTGTTTCGTTAGGGATTCTTCAAGGAAATCCAAAAAAACTTATAAAAAATGGTGCACTTAAAAAATACTATCCTCACGGCATAGGGCACTGGATGGGCTTAGATGTACATGATACAGCACCGTACAGAGATAAAAAAGGCAAAGAGATACCTTTGATGGAAGGTATGATTTTAACTATAGAACCTGGTATCTATATAGATGCAAAAGATAAGAGTGTTCCTAAGTGTTATAGAGGCATAGGTATACGAATAGAAGATGATATCTTAGTGACACATGATGGATATGAAAACCTATCATCTAGTATCGCTAAAGAGATTAGCGATATAGAGGGTTGTGCTTTTTAGTTATATGAGTATGTCCAACCTGTAAGTTTATGAACTTTAGCTTCATAAAAATTCTCTGAGTCTGCTAAGAAGTCCATAACAAACATTGGAACATGAGGGATAGTTCGCATATCATCTTGTTTTACGAGTAGCATAGGCATAGGGGTATCTTGCCCTGTGTTTACCCCAAATCCAACTGGCATAAGTTGACTCATAAGTTCTTGAGGTTTTATAATCTTGTTTTCATTTAAAAACTTCTCTAAAACAGCCTCTTGTATATCTTGAGGAAGTCTCTCTTGTGTGTTTAGAAAGATTGTAAAGTGGATGGGTGTCTCTACAAATTTTTCTGGTGCTGATGTTGCCATAATGATAAACTCAACATTTTCTAAATGTTTTTGAATCTCGGTTACTTCTAAATATTTACTTGTTTGTATCGCTTTTGCTTCCATATTTTCCCCAGCTTAATTTTTGAATGAATTTTATCATAAATTATAGTTGAATGGTACAGATTATGCTACAAACTCTGAAGAGTAAGGAGTCATATGCAGTTTATAGAAGCACTAAAACTTAGAAGTAAGTTATTTTTTCTCTTATTGTTAATTACATTTGGATTGATTAGTATAGGTGTCATGGGATATTTACATATTAATACTATGAAAAAAAATATTGATAGGCTCTATTTTGGCTCTTTAGTTCCCGTAACAGAGTTAAATAATATCATACAAACCTACCACAATGGATTGGCAAATACTTTGTATAAAGCTTCTCGTGGAGAGATAAGTCCAAGTGAGGTTACTTCAGATTTGGAATCCTCTCTAAAGTATATCAATAGAAAATGGAAAAGCTATGAGTCTCACTTTAAACGCTATGATGAGAGAGATTATGTTGCATATGCAAGTCTTGAAATTAAAAGAGTCAATAGTTACTTTTTAAAACTCTATAGGGCATCTAAAGAGGAGAGAGATTTAACGAAACTTAACAGAGATATGTTGGAAAAAAAAGTTAATTTTATCCATAATATAATTCAAAAACTAATTAATTATGAGACCGAGATGGCTCACTATGAGAGAAGAGTCTTTTTAGAGAGTTATAGTAAGACAAAATTAGAGATTGGAACTATACTGCTATTGATAATTTTTGCTGTTATATTTATATCTTATTATGTATTTCATACGATTCAAAATGATCATACAAAATTAGAGTTAATTATGAAGCGTTTAAAACAAGCAAATAAAAAACTCGAGAGTGCTTCATATACGGACTCTTTAACAAACTTACACAACAGAAGGTACTTTAACTATATTTATGAAAAAGAGTTGAAACGTGCTAAGCGTTCCAAACACTACATAACTTTCATGATGGTAGATATAGATTTTTTCAAGCAATATAATGATACATATGGTCATATTGAGGGAGATTTTGCCCTTAAAACTGTTGCAAAAGTTTTAAAAGATACTCTCAAACGCCCAAGTGATTATCTGTTTCGTTTAGGAGGAGAGGAGTTTGGTGTTTTAGTGACAGAGACTGATGAATCAAGCAGTGCAAGACTCGCAAGAGAAATATGTGATGCAGTAAGAGATCGTGGACTAAAACATGAAAAATCCTCTGTTAATGAGTTTGTAACTATCTCTATTGGTGTTGTTTGCTGTGTTGCTGATGATGCACTTGATGATGAGCTTTTGGTTTCACGTGCTGATGAGATGCTCTATAAAGCGAAAGAGAGTGGTCGAGATAGATATGTTATTACTTCAAATGTAAGTAGAGCAGAGGCTCAATCAATAGAAGAGAGTGAAGTGTTGACAGCATAAACAACTCACTAAGAGTTGTTTATTTGTCTGTATTCATACTATCTAGGAACTCTTCATTCGTAGCTTTTTTTCCCATTGTAGTATAAACAAATTTCAGGGCTTCAATTTCGTTATCTTGTTTATGGATCATCTGGCGGAGTATAAATACTTTTTGAAGAGCATCTTTACCGATAAGTAAGTCATCTTTACGAGTACCAGATTTAAGGATGTCAATCGCTGGGAATATTCTTCTATCTGCAACTTTACGGTCAAGAACAACTTCCATATTACCAGTACCTTTGAACTCTTCAAAGATCACTTCATCCATACGGCTACCAGTATCTACAAGTGCAGTTGCGATGATAGTTAGGCTTCCACCATTCTCGATGTTACGCGCAGCTCCAAAGAAACGCTTAGGTTTGTGAAGTGCATTTGCATCTACACCACCAGAGAGTACCTTCCCACTTGAAGGTGTTACTGTGTTATAAGCACGAGCAAGGCGAGTGATAGAGTCTAGTAAAATCACCACATCACGACCCATCTCAACACGGCGTTTTGCTTTTTCTATAACCATTTCAGCAACTTTGACATGGTTTTTTGCAGGCATATCAAAAGTAGAAGAGTAAACCTCACCTTTTACTGAACGCTCCATATCTGTAACTTCTTCAGGACGCTCATCAACAAGAAGAACCATAAGGTCGATTTCTGCATGATTGGCAGTGATACCGTGAGCGATCTCTTTGAGAAGTTCTGTTTTACCTGAACGAGGTGGTGCTACGATAAGACCACGTTGTCCTTTTCCAATAGGAGAGAAGAGATCTAGCATACGACCAGTTAGCCCTTTCTCACGATACTCAAGTTTTATCTTCTCTTGAGGATAGAGTGGTACTAGATTTTCAAAAAGTGGACGTTTTTTAGACTCTTCTGGTGGAAGACCATTTACCGCTTCTATCTTAATAAGTGCATAGTATCTCTCTTGATCTTTTGGAGGGCGAACTTGACCTGTTACTACATCACCATTTCTAAGAGCGAAACGTTTTATTTGTGTATTTGAGACATAAGCATCATTGATTGATTCATTAAATGATTTATCGATTGAGCGGATAAATCCATACCCTTCTTGCATCACTTCTAAGATACCAGAAAAGAGAATAAATCCTCCCTGTTCTGTTTGTGCTTTTAAGATTTCGAAAATTACATCTTGGCGTTTTAGCTCTTGTGGATGTTCTACTTTTAGCTCTTCAGCGATAGCAATTAACTCTTCTATACGTTTTGTACGTAAATCCTCAACACTTGAACCTTTTGCTGGTGCATGTGTACGTTTTGAGTTGTTGTTGCGATTATTATTGTTTTTTTGTTTTTGATTATTACGAGGTTGTTGTGAAGAAGTTTCACTCATTGATATGTCTGCCTTACTTTTGTGATTTTTAATGATGGGGAGATTTAATAAAGATACCTTGCATATCTTTTCTGTTAGTCTAATTTTACACTAACTAAACGTCTAATGTCAAGTTTTAATACTCTAATTACACCTTTAGATTACTTATAGCATCAACGACAGCAGAGATATCTACTTTTGCCTCATTAAGTGTTTTTTGTGTTCTCTCTGCAAGTTTACGTACTTCATCTGCAACTACTGCAAAGCCACGACCATGTTCTCCTGCACGTGCAGCTTCTATGGCAGCATTGAGAGCAAGAAGATTTGTCTGTTCTGCTATGTCAGAAATAGTATCAAGAACACCGAAGATATCTTGACTTTGATGCTCGAGATTTTTTAAGTTTTCTTCAAACTCAAAGTTTTTCTCTGCGGCAGAATTATTACCACTCTCATATTTTGCTAGAAGTGATTTTAGACTTGAAACATACTCATTAAGGTGTTTAATCTCAGACTCTTGCTCTTGAAGGAGTGCTTGATTTTTAAGTTCTATCTCTTTGAACTCTTTTTGAAGTGTTGTTTTTTCTTCAGCCAATGTTCTGTTTTTACTCTCAAGTGCACTTAATGCATATTTTGATGGATCACTTTTCGTAGGTTTTTGTAGAGATTGAAGTTCAATTTGAGTTTTGTTGAGTCGCTCTTTGAGCTGTTTTATCTCTGAACTTTCTTCACTTCGCATAGTGTGATCTATATGAGAAGATTTGTTTCTAAAGAGTAGCCACCCCATCATAATACCTATGATAAGAGCAATGAGTGCAACACTGCTTAGGATAAGTAGAGAGTTCTCTTTTTTTACAACCTTAACGATTTTATCTCGGTAGACAATTTTATCTTTATAGAGTGTTTTTGTCTGAATGTTTTGTGCTGGTGGTTTTGTATGAAGTAGTGCAAGATAGAGCTCTTGGAGTTCTCTTATCTCTGTTGAAGCCCAGAGTTTTTTAAAAAGTTTGAGAGTCTCTTTTTCAAGCTTTGATGTATCTTTTTGTTCTAAAATATAGCTATGAGTTGTTAGCAGTAGATAGTAGAGTGCAGCTCTATCTTCAACTTTCAATGTTTTAGTAGATGTGTCAAATTTACTGTTGAGCTCATGATAAGTTGTCTCAAAGTCAGAAGCAATAAGTGTTGTTAAGAGGAGTAAAATGGTTAATAATATTTTCATAGTCTATTTATAGCATAAAATATACCAAATGTAAAAGAGTTTTGTTTAGCTACTTTCGCTAAAATGTCTTTATGAATAGAAAGTATAAAATTTTAGTAACAAATGATGATGGATATGAAGCAAAAGGTATCCTCTCTCTAGTGAGTGCACTTCGAGAGTTGGATGATGTAGAAGTGGTTGTAGTGGCTCCAGCAAGTGAAAAATCTGCTTGTGGACATTCGCTTACTCTTGTTAGACCTTTGCGCTTTGTGAGTGTTGGAGATGATTTTTATAAGTTGGAGGATGGAACACCGAGTGATTGTGTCTACCTCTCTTTAAGTGCTATCTACAATGATGAAAAACCAGATCTTCTCATAAGTGGCATCAATCGTGGTTCAAATATGGGTGAAGATATCACATATTCAGGAACTGCTGCTGGTGCGATGGAGGGTGTCTTGCATGATATTCCATCAATTGCAATTTCACAAGTGATGGATTTTACTGATCCAGATGGAGATTTTTCACTTGCACAAGAGACAATTAAAAAAATAGTTACAAAGATAAGGGAGGGCTCCTTTCCTCTTCCAAAGAGAGAATTTATAAATATTAATATCCCACCAAAATGTAGTAGCGCTACAATGCATGTAACATATGCAGGATATAGACACTATGCGAACGACTCGCATCTACATAGAAACCCTCGTGGAGAGGAGTTTTATTGGCTTGGATTACATCCTTTGAACTTTTCAAAACGCCAGGGAGTAGAGGGTATGAGTGATTATGAAGCTATAGAAGCAGGTTATATCTCACTTACTCCAATTATGTTAGATATGAGTGCATATAGATCGATGCAAAAACTCCAAGAGTGGTGTCAATAAGTGCAGCAATATGACCGAATATCATTACTTTTAGGAGATGATTTTACAAAACTTCAAAATGCAAAAGTAATTCTTTTAGGTGTTGGTGGTGTTGGGAGCTTCTGTTTGGATTGTCTCTATAGAAGTGGAGTGAAAGATATCACTATCGTAGATTTTGATAGCTATGATATAACAAATCAAAATCGACAACTTTGGTCAGAGTTACATGAGGGTGAGATAAAGGTTGAGGCATTAAAAAAGCACTATCGAGAGCTTAAAGTGATAAATAGAAGAGTAGATGAAGCATGGATATGGGCATTTGATTTTGATGCTTATGATATAATCTTAGATGCAATTGATGATAGAAATGCTAAATTAGCATTAGCTCAAAAGTGCTATAAAAAACTTATAAGTTCTTTTGGTAGTGCAAAAAGAGTAGATGCTTCTGCTGTAAAAGTAGATGATATATGGAAGAGTTATGGAGATAAATTTGGTGCTAAAATACGATATGAACTGAAAAAGAGAGGCTTTAAAAAGAAGTATAGAGTGATCTTCTCTAGCGAACCTGCAAAGATTAAAGAGGGTGGTAGTTTTATGGGTGTTACAGCTACATTTGGATTGATGATGTGTAGTGAAGCTATGAAAAAAATAGTGAAGTTGGAGAGAGTGTAAGTGTTTGATTTTTTAGATAGTGATTGGTTTAATATAGGACTAGAGGTACTCTTTATTTTGTTGATATCATATGATGTGAAGAAATATATAGAGACAAAAAAACATGAATATATAATAAATATTGTAATGACTATAGGTTTTGCTATTTGGGCACTTTACCCTTACTATAACTCATATATAGGCTGGGAAGAGAGTCAAAAAAAAGTTATGATAACACACTGTCAAGATAGAGAAGATACAAAATTATGCAAATGCATAGATGAAGCAACTTTTAAAAACTTTACACATGATGAGTATATAATGATAGATAAAAACTCTAGCGAATATAGAGAATTTTTAGATGAAGCGAAAGAGGAGTGTTTGGATGATGGATGGTTTTAATCTTAAAGATCCTTTGGTTTGTGAAGGTATCGTTGGTGATGGGTGTGGTGGAGGAAGAGTTTTCTTTATAGAAGATGAGACACTTAAGACTTATGATCCTCTGACTAAAGAGAGAATGAATCTACTAAATGATTTAAAAGCAGTAGGAAAAATAAGTAAAAAAGGGTGTATTATTACTATAGAGTGTGCAGCATGTAGTATAGCATTTGATCTTTCGAAACTACAAAAAGTTTAAGAGTCACTCTCTTTTTCTAGTAGTTTTGTTTGTTTTTTCAACTCTTGAAGCTTCTCTCTGTTTACAGAGAATGCATCTAAAAGAAGTATAAAAAGAAGTGAAGTTATAATGTAAAGAGTTGTGAAAAAGATTCCAAATGGGAGTCCAAAAGGAAGTGTGAATTTAAAAGTGAAAAGAGCACCAAAAAGCAAAATTGCCCATGATGCTCCTTGCAAAAAGCCTATGATACGATCATAAATATCTTTTTGCATGCTGTTTAAGACCTAGTGATCTTCAACAGCTACAGCACCACCAAGGTAAACATATGTAAGCATCATAAAGATGAAAGCTTGTAGGAATGCCATGAAAGTTAAAAGTGCAAATGGGATCATTGGTAGTAACCAAGGAGCTAGCATAAGGATTACCATTAAGAACATATCATCACCCTTTACATTACCGAAAAGACGGAAAGATAAAGATACTAAGCGTGAGAAGTGAGAAACAATCTCAATAGGGAACATTAACCAGTATAACCACCAAACTGGACCAAGAAAGTGTTTGAAGTATTTTACAACACCTTGACGACGAATACCTTCAAAGTTATAGTAAACAAATACAACAAGAGCAAGTGTTAAAGGCATCTCGAGGAATGCAGTCGGTGCTTCAAAACCTGGAATAACTCCGATTAAGTTAGCGATACCAACAAAAAGACCAATAGTAGCAACAAGTGGAAGGTAACGACGAGCAGGCTCTTCACCCATAACATCAGTTCCCATCTTTAAAACGCCACCAATGTATGCTTCCATAAGGTTTTGAGTACCCTTAGGTATTACTTGAAGATTAGACATAGCCATCTTAACGAGTAATAGAGCGATACCTGCTGAAAGCACCATGTGTGTGATGTAGATAAATGTCTTGTCATGTGTAACAAGACCGAAGAATGTAAACAATTCTGGCATAGAAAGGCTCCCTGTCTTAAAATATTGTCGAGATTATAGTGCAATTTGCATTAAAATATTATAAACTAGAGTATATTTACTTTGCAAATTCTATTGCTCGGCTCTCTCTTATAACATTAACTTTGATTTCACCAGGGTATTGTACCCTCTCCTCAATCTCTTTTGCAATTTCACGAGCCATTAGGATGGACTCATCATCATTTACAAGTGTAGCGTTTACTATTACACGTACTTCTCGACCTGCATTGATAGCATAAGCTTGTTTGACACCTGTATGTGCTGATGCAATCTCCTCTATATCTGTAACACGTTTTAAGAAAGATTCTAAAACCTCACGTCTTGCACCTGGTCGTGCAGCAGATAGTGCATCAGCTGCACATACAGCACCACACTCTATGGAGAGAATCTCCTCTTGTCCATGGTGTGCATAGATAGCATTTATAACGACTTCATCTTCATTAAAACGACGACAGACCTCTGCACCTAAGTCAACATGGTTTCCATCTTGATCATGAGTTAAAGCTTTTCCTATATCGTGGAGAAGACCTGCTCTTTTTGCAAGTGCGATATCGCCACCCATCTCTGCTGCCATTACTCCTGCTAGATGTGCTACTTCAAGAGTGTGTCCAAGAGCATTTTGCCCATAACTAGCACGGTAACGAAGTTTTCCAATAAGTTTCATAAGCTCAGGGTGCATAACACCTATCTCCATGTCTGCAACGAGTTCTTCGCCTTCAGAGAGTATTCTCTCTTCAAATTCACTGTTTACTTTATTGAATATCTCCTCTATACGAGCAGGTTGAATACGGCCATCCTCTATAAGTAATTGCAATGTTTTTGTAGCAACTGCTCTTCTGTAAAGGTTAAAACTACTTACTAAAATTGCATTTGGTGTGTCATCTATGATGATATCTACGCCAAGAAGTGTCTCAAGGGACTTTATATTTCTTCCCTCTTTTCCAATAATACGTCCTTTGAGCTCATCATTTTCTAAGTGAACAACATTAGTTAAACGCTCACTTGCAAACTCTCCTGCAAAACGACTTGTTGCCTGTGCAAGGATAAAGTTTGCTTTTCTTTCACCCTCTTTTTTTGCTTCATTTTCATAGCGACGAACAATATGCGCAATATCTCCTCTTGCTTTATACTCTACTTTTTTCAAAAGAGACTCTTTTGCTTCAGCTTGTGTCATACCTGCACTATGTTCTATAACATGAAGGGCTTCATCTATCTTTTTTTCATACTTTTGTTGCAGTGATGCGAGAGATTTTTCATTACGTTCTAAGTTAACTTTTTGAGATTTTAGAGATATATATTGTGAATTTATCTTTTCATCTTCTATCTTTTTATAACGTTGAAACTCTTGTTCTTTGCGAACTAGAGTATCTTCTCTTTGTGCTAAATCTGCTTTCGCTCTCTGTTTCGCACTCTCAAATTTTTTTTCTGCTTGGTGTTCTATATCTTTTGCTTTTAATTTAGCACGTTCTAAGAGTGTTGCTGCTTCATTTTCCATAGCATTTGCTTTGGCTTTTGCTTGTTGTGTATAGACTTCAAAGTTTGCACTAGTTAATTTTTTTGAAACAAAAAATCCTACAACACCACTAACAATGGCAGTTCCACCACCTAGTAGTATCTCATTTAACATTCTTTATCCTATAATTTCTTTTGTTGATTACACTTTTCTTTGGTGTAATAATAATATCTCCTGTGATGTCGAAATGATCACAAAGGGGCTCTTTTGAATAACAAAGTATCTGTTGTGTAAAAATTATAATTGGTTTTTTATCTAATTTTTCGAAAAAACGGTCATACATCCCTTTTCCAAAACCAACTCTCTGTAAATTGCTATCTACTCCAACAACAGGAACAATAGCTATATCTATATTTTTTATATTTTTATGACTATTTCCAGCTTCATATATATTGAATTTTTTTCGATGAAGAGGTAATCTAAATGGTACCATCTTAAAACTTTGCCCCACCATAAATGGTAAAAATATTTCATGTTTTTTTCTAAGTTTGTAGAGAAGTTTTAGAGTATTTACCTCTAAGCTTAATGGATGATAGAGAAGAATTTTTTGATTTTTTTTCCCTTGAAGCAGTTGTGTTATTTTCTTCTCAACTAGTGAGTCTCTATATATTTTACTCACATTGGGAGTAGTTCTTAAACTTTTTAAACACCTTTCTCTAAATAAACTTTTTGTTATTGTCATTTTTTAATCTTTAGTTGCTATAATTTCTTTTCTAAAATTTTACACAAATAAAACAAAGGTTACCTAAAAATATGTCAAAAAATAAAATATTATCTACACTTGTAGCATTTACACTTCTTTTTGGAGGCTGCTCGGATGAAACAAAAAATGAAAGTGTTGCAGATGCAAATGCAATGTTAGCAACGAATGAAATCGTTTTAACTGGATTAGATAAAAAACAGTATGTGATTCAAAAAAAAGCAACAGGATTTATATTAGATGGAGCAGAATCAAAAGTACTACTTATAGATATATTTGCAACATGGTGTCCACCTTGTCAAGCAGAAGCATCACATCTTTCATCACTTCAATCAAAATATAAAGAGTCATTAGTTGTCTTGGGTGTAAGTGTAGAAGAGGGTGTAGAAGATGCAAAGTTACAACTCTTTGGAGAGCAGTATGGTGCATCATATACTTTAGTAAATTCTGGGGAAAACAGTAAAATGATAGAGGCTGTAGCTACAAAACTAAAAATTGGCAGAGATTTTGGTATACCACTTATG
>Ga0256827_10002707_pt1 | contig 11337 bp, 8 predicted proteins | sample CV84metaG_FD_185977 | JGI IMG/M metagenome (GOLD analysis project Ga0256827, IMG submission 185977) | Hydrothermal vent microbial communities from East Pacific Rise, Pacific Ocean - CV84 | ecosystem: Environmental > Aquatic > Marine > Hydrothermal vents | place: Pacific Ocean: East Pacific Rise... | reverse complement strand
AAGAGAAGCATACATGAAAGCCCTACATATACAACTCTCTTTTGAACTTGAGCGTTTTAAAGTAAAAAAAGAGAACATAAAAACACTTTTTATTGGAGGTGGAACCCCCTCAACAGTTGCACCTGAACTATATGCTCCTATTTTTAAACTTTTAAAACCATATTTACAAAAAAATGCAGAAATAACAACTGAAGCAAATCCAAACTCTGCTAGTAAATCTTGGTTGAGAGGTATGAAAGATTTAGGAGTAAACCGTGTAAGTTTTGGTGTTCAGAGTTTTAACGAAAAGAAACTAAAAGAACTTAATCGAGCTCATACTCCAAAACAGGCAAAAGAGTCCATAACAACAGCTCACAAACTTGGCTTCGAACACCTCTCACTTGACCTAATATATAACTACAAAGATGATACAAAAGAGTTACTTTTATCTGACATTGAACAAGCATTTGAACTACCCATAGATCATATTTCAGCCTATGAACTCACCATTGAAGATGGTACAAAATTCTCCTCTACTCCTGACGTAAGACAAGATGATGAAAATTTAGCTTTTTTTGTTGCAGACGAAATAAAAAAACGAGGTTTTACACACTACGAAATTTCAAATTTTGGAAAATACCAAAGCAGACACAATAAAGGCTACTGGGAACTTGAAAATTACATAGGTGCAGGTGCAGGTGCAGTTGGTTTTTTGAAAGATAGACGATATTATCCAAATACAAACATAGAAGCTTACATAGGGAACCCATTAAAAATAAAAGAAGAACTACTCACAAAAGACGAACTACTCACCGAAAAACTCTTTTTAGGTTTACGCTCTTGCATAGGAGTAGAAAAAGCTTCACTTTCAGAAAGTATGATAAAAAAGGCACAAATACTTTGTGAAGAAAATAAGCTCATATGTGATAAGACACATTACTATAACAACAATTTCTTTTTGAGTGATGAACTAGCACTCTACATTTTAGAATAATTTGATAAAATACAGCCAATTAAAATAAAGGCATACATATGTTTGGAATTGGCTTTACCGAAATACTTCTTATTTCTGTTATAGCAATACTGTTTTTAGGTCCAGATAAACTTCCTGAAGCTATGATACAGATCGCAAAATTTATTAAAAGTGTTAAAAAAACTGTTGATGATGCAAAAAGTTCACTTGATGAAGAGATGAAGATAGGTGATCTTAAAAAAGAGGCACTCAATTATAAAAAACAACTAGACTCTGCAACATCTGAACTAAAAAGCTTTAAGAACATAGATTTTGATGAAATTATGAGTGGAGAAGAGAGTGCTACTAAAAGATTAGATAGCCCTTATGCAGAAGATAAACCAGCTACACAAGTAGAACCAAAAAGTGACACTGTGACTTTTAAGAAAAAATCTAAGAAATCTAAACTACCTGAAAATGAAGAAAAAACAGAGAATACAAAAATAGAAGGTGATAAATAATGTTTGATGATTTAAGACCTCACCTTGCTGAACTACGAAAAAGATTAGGACTTTCTGTTCTCTCCATTTTCATAGCCTTTATTGTTGCATTTACTTTTCATAATGGTATTTTAACATGGATTACTCAACCACTAAATAACGCACTTACAGAAGTTGGACGCATCATAGAGTCTCAAGACAAAGCCTCTTGGAAAATGCAAACTAATGAACAAAATGTAACAACAGCTAAAGTTGAAAAAAGTGAATCTTCACAAATTGCAACAACATTGCAAAAGCGTTTAGACGAAGCAGCAAGCTTAGCAGATAAAAAACTTTCTGCACTACTTAAAGAGGCTGCATTAGCAGCAAAAGAGTTAAGTGCAGTTCTACAAAAAAGAGATGATGATTCACTCTCTCCACACAATAATTTTAATGGACAAATTACCACACACCAAGTCGGTGGAGCATTCTTTGTTGCACTTAAAGTATCTTTCTTTGCTGGTCTTCTTGGTGCAATGCCGTTTATACTCTATCAACTCTGGTTATTTGTTGCACCTGGACTCTACAGTAATGAGAAGAAAATGGCTATACCATTTGTTGTAGGTGGCTCTTTAATGTTCTTCATAGGAGTAATATTTGCCTACTATATTGTTACCCCTTTTGGATTCCAGTTTCTCATTACCTTTGGGGCATTTCTCTATACACCACTCATAAATATTGAAGATTATGTAGGGTTTTTTACTAAAATTATGCTTGGTTTCGGATTGGCATTTGAACTTCCTGTCTTTGCTTATTTTCTTGCTCTGCTTGGACTTGTAACTGACCGTACACTAATTGACTTTTTCAAATATGCTATTGTTATTATTTTTGTTGCAGCAGCACTCTTGACACCTCCAGATGTTTTAACTCAACTACTCATGGCTGCACCATTGATAATACTTTATGGTGTATCTATCTTGATAGTTCGTGCAGTAAACCCTGCTACGAAAGAGGAAGATGAAAGTGAAGAAGAGGCATAAGAGATGTCTTCTGAACTACTTACAAAAAACTACGACTATGAACTCCCAGAAGGGTTTATAGCCACTTCACCTGTACATCCAAGAGATAATGCAAAACTCCTTGTATATGACAGGAAAACAGATACCATTACTCATACTACTTTTAAACATTTACTTGATTTCATACCTAAAGAGTGTGATATTTTTTTAAATGATACACGTGTCATAAAAGCACGTATTTTTGGGAAAAAAGATAGTGGTGGCAAGGTTGAATTGCTTTTTAACAAACCTCTCGATGCACACCATTACCTTGTACTCATACGAGGCAAAGTAAAAGTAGGAACTGAACTGTTTTTTGACCATAATCTAACTGCTACTGTTAGCAAATTAAATGATGATGGATCAAGAGAAGTAACTTTTAAACATAAAGGTGGAGAGATACGATTTGAAGAGCTTGTTCTTGTGCTAGATGATATTGGTCATATACCTTTACCTCCCTATATGCAGAGAGAAGACAATGAAGAGGATGAGACAGACTACCAAACCCTTTTTGCAAAAAATGCAGGTGCAGTTGCTGCACCAACTGCTTCTCTTCACTTTACTCCTGAACTCTTTTCAGAGCTTGAAGCTAGACATAAAACACATAAGGTAACCCTACATGTAGGAGCAGGTACATTTAAGCCTGTAGAGGTAGAACAGATACTTGAACACCCTATGCACTCAGAGTATTTTCATATTTCCCAAGAGGCTTCTAAAGTGCTAGATAGCAATCAGCCCATACTGGCTATAGGTACAACAGTTACAAGGACTGTAGAGTATTATGTACGGACTAAAAAAACTGATGGAGAGTGTGACCTTTTTTTAAACCCTCACAACCTACCTAAAAGAGTAACTCATCTACTCACAAATTTTCATTTACCAAAAAGTACACTCATCATGCTGGTTAGTGCCTTCATAGGAAGAGAAAAAACGTTACAATTATATAGAGAAGCTATTGAAAACAAGTATCGTTTTTTCTCTTATGGTGATGCTATGTTAATTCTGTAATTATCTCTTAAGGAACCAGAATGAAAACCGTTTTACCACTACTAATTATTTCACTTTTCATCTTTTCTGGCTGTGCCAAAAAATACTCTTATCCTAACTATGAAATTATTAAACCAAATCAAAAATGTAAACCAAACAGAAAAAATATTCAAAAACTTTTAAATGAGCACCTTAATAAACCTTATGTTTGGGCAGAAGAGGGTCCCGATGCTTTTGACTGTTCAGGACTTACATATAATATATATGGAGAGATGGGTATAGATATTCCAAGAATTGCTAAAAATCAAGCAAAAGTAGGGAAGCATATAGCATTTAAAGATCTCATCTACGGTGATCTTATATTCTTTGGGTCAAGTAACAAAAGATCTAAACGGATTACCCATGTAGGCATATACCTTGGAGATGGATGGTTTGCACAAGCTAGTTCAAAACATCGTAAAGTTATATATACAAACTTTAAAGAGGAACCTAAATACTATAAACGTATGAAAATATGCCGTAGATATATGAGTAAAGATGAAAAAGATCTGTATTTGCAGTGTTCAACAAAGCTAAAAAAACTAAAAACTACAAGTACTATGTGGACATCTCCATGGAAAACTGGTATGAAGCTACCTAGAAAAGCTGTTCCATAATATATTAAAAAAGTTTGGAGCAGGGACTTCAGCCCCGTTTTATGGGACTGAAGTCCCTACTCCTTGTGTAAAAACTTAATTACGATAATAGAAACCCTAAACTCATTTAGGTAAAATCATGCTTACGGTTCCTACTCTAACAAAATAAATTTTTAAATTGGCTATATATGAAAAAACCTATTTGCATAATCTTGCCTCTACTGGCAGCCCTACTTACAACAGCATGTAAACCTCCACACCATCCCAAACATCCTAACTATGGCATCGTTAAACCAAAGGTTATACATACACCCGATAAAAAGAGTTTAGATAAAATGGTTAAAAAATTACAGGGAAGTCCCTATGTATGGGCTGAAGAGGGTCCAAATAACTTTGACTGCTCTGGATTTACCTACTATATGTATGGAAGTATGGGCATAGAGATACCTAGAGTGGCAAGAGAACAGGCAAAAGTAGGAAAACGTATTGCAGCTAAAGATTTACAATATGGTGACCTTATTTTCTTTGCTACAAATAGAAGAAACAGTAAAAAAATTACGCATGTAGGTATGTACCTCGGTGATGGCTGGTTCACTCATGCCAGTACTGTAAAGCATGAAGTAGTTTACTCAAATCTATTTACTTCTCCCTACTACAAAAAAAGACTTAGAGTCTGCCGACGGTACCTCCCTGAAACAAGGACTCCAAAACTAGCTTCAATCTCAACACCATGGAAAACAAAAGAGCTACCATCTAAACCTATTAGCATTCCATCTGTTATTAAGCCAAAGCAAATTGAAAGAATGAAAAAAGCTATAGTTATTAAAACTGAAATGAGAGAGATAGAACAATCGTCTTCTAAAGGTAACTTCTATGTACAAGTAGGATCATTTATAGGAAAACCCAAAAATGTATTGTTAAACTCTATTAGCCATTATGGTTTAAACTATCAAATTATTAAATTTCCTAAGGGAGAAAAATCTATCTCTAAACTTCTTATAGGTCCTTATGTTAAAAGATCTGATGCATCTAAACAACTTAAAAAAGTTAGAAAAAACATTCAAAAAGATGCTTTTATAGCTGAAATACGGTAGTGGGGAAAGATGGAGTAGTTTGATGGGACTGGAAGTCCCTACTCCTAAGAGTTATAATATTGCCCGAAACAAGTTTCGGGTTCTTTTATTTTGTCTCGATGTATAGATGAATACTTTGAGCCAATTTTAAAAGTTCTTTTTTATAAATAGTAATATAACTCTCTAGCAATTCATACTTTTTGTAAAGTAATAACTTCTGAATCTCTTCTATTTTACCATTCATATCTTCTGCACCTATAGTACCACTTAAACCTGCCATATCAAGACATAACATTTTAAGCTGTTCATAGCGATGTTCAGTTACTAGAGTTTCAAAAACATTGAAACTTTTTCCATACGCATCAACAAACTCTTTCAATATTTCAATATAAAGTGCTTCACTATTATTTGAATGTGAAATACCCATACTTATATTTAACCCCGGTAAATCATAATTATTAGCAATCTGAGAACGACTATCTTCATTATGTTGATTTGGATTATCGAGCAGGAACATTGCTAAAGCTGTATATAGCTTACCAAGCTTTATCGGTTTATCTAAATAAGCATTCATCCCACTATTGAACATTTTTTTAATTTCACTATCAAGAATTAAAGCAGTAAATGCCACTATAGGCAAATTCTCAAATTTTTTCTCAGATCTTATGGCTTTAGTGGCAGAAAAACCATCCATAACAGGCATATTTATATCCATTAGTACAAGGTCAAAAACTTTTGCCTGAGCTCTTGTTACTAAGTTAACTGCCTCTTCTCCATTATTTGCTATGGTAATCTCTATTCCCGAGAGATGTAAAATATTTGTTAACACTTTTTGATTTATAATATTATCTTCAACAATTAAAATCTTTTTACCATTAAAGTCATAAAAGTTATGCTGTTTAATATTTTTTGTTTCTGAAATACTAGATTTAAATATTTTTGTTTTTTTAGACTCAATTATATCTACGTCAACCATATCTAATGTAGTTTCATAAAGACTTGGTATTACTTCAAACACACGCTCTTGATTTAGTGGTTTCATTAAAACTTTGTCAATAACATCATTAGAGAGCATTTGATCTTGAGAGATACGGAGCAGTGAATTTAAAGCAATTATTTTAAACTCTTTCTCTTTTTTTATCTCTCTTAGATAATCCAACAGTCTAAGATTTAACAAGCTCTCATCTAAAACTACAATATCATAAGATGTCAATTTTGGCTTTGACTGCATGAATGTTTCCATGCTTACAACTTTTACATCATGTCTAAAATATGCAAACATCTTTTTAATCGCTAATGCAGAGTTATAACTACTATCAACAATAAATACTTTTTTATCTGTCAACTCTTTTGCTGGTAGTCTATATCTTCTTTTATTTTCAGGATCAACCATAACAAATGGCAGAGTGATGGTAAATGTACTACCCTTACCAGAACTACTTTGAAGACTCAACTCACCATCCATCATGCCAACTAACTCTTTTGCAACAAAGAGTCCAAGTCCAACATATTGGCTACTCTCATCATCGTAATATGGAACAAACAGTGCATCCTGCTCCTCCTCATTCATTCCGACTCCAGAGTCTATTATCTGGAACTGTAGTTCAACTTTATCTTCAAATGTACTAAACATAGATATTTTAAGTTTCAACTCCTCATCATCAAGGCTCTCCATACTGTTTTCAAGAATATTATTTAGTATTTGCCCTAAATGAAGTGAATCACCTATAAGACGGCGAGGAATACTATTGTCTATATCAAAAATAAGTTCTACTTTACTTCCACTATAGCGTGAACATAGAGTTCCAGAGAGTTCGTTAAGTACATTATTTAAATTAAATTCTGCATTAAAAATTTCAACTTTTTTAGATTTGAGTCGCAAAAATTCTATGAGATCATTTGTAATGTCAAGAAGTTCATCTTCAACATTTGTCAATTCTGTAAAATCACTTTTCGCTGTGGCGTCTATTTTTGCCATAGCTTGTGTACTCTTTTCTAGTGCCTCTTTTGCAACATTATGAATGTTTTCACTCATATTTGTAAGAAGGAGTATCTGTTTTTGCTCCATCTCTAACTGCTTGCTAAAAAGACTTTCATGCATCTGTTTCATCTTTTTCATTTGCCTAGAAGAAAAAAACATTATTAAAACACTTAAAGCTCCCAATGCAAACAGTGCTACCCATATCCAAATACTAGCACTAGCACTCTCAGTTACTCTATCTCCAGCATAAGCAACACCGACAAGTCCAACAAATAATCCTATTTTTTTATACATAGAAACTCCTTAATCAAGTATTTTAGCATAAGAGAATTATATTTCTATAGAAAAAAAGTAAATAAGCTATAATACGTACATGAAATTAGCAAGTATAGATGTAGGACTTAAACGTATTGGTGTGGCAATTTGCCTTGATGAGAGTATTGTATTGCCGCAAAATGCAATATTGAGAAAAAATCGTAATCAGGCTGCAAGAGATATAAATGCCTTCTTAAATGAGTGGGAGATAGATAAGCTTATTGTTGGTCTTCCCAAAGGTGGTTCAAGTGAAGAGGAGATGGAGAGACGCATAAAACACTTCGTCTCTCTTCTTAAGCTTAAAATTCCAGTTTGCTATCAAGATGAGCAAGGTTCAAGTTTTGAAGCAAAAGAGCTTACTATGGGAGACTTCAAACACAAAAAAGATGGCAGACTAGACTCTGTAGCTGCAAAGATTATTTTGGAAAGATATTTGAAGATTTAATGGAATGCAACTTCAATCACATATCAGAGACTAAAGTCTCTGCTCCAAAAATACAAATTTGAACTTTCTTTCTATTACTCTACCCTTCCAACTTCATAAAACTTTCTTAACCATCTGTCTAGTGGATACATGAATTTATAAATAGCAGGTACAACCAGTAGTGTGAGTATGGTTGAGCTTATTAAACCACCTATGATTGCCAATGCCATTGGGGCATTTGATTCGCTTCCTGCACCTCCACCAAAAGCTAAAGGAGCCATTGCACCTATCATTGCAAATGTAGTCATGAGAATAGGTCTTAACCTCTTCTCTCCTGCTTCTAATAGTGCTTCATCAACACTTTTTCCATCTTTTACAGCTTTATTTGCAAAATCTACAACCAAAATAGCATTTTTACCAACCATACCAAGAAGGAGAATAATACCAATCATTACAAATAGAGAAAAATTATTGCCTGTTAAATAGAGAGCTACCATAACACCAGTAAAAGATAATGGCATAGATACCATAATAATTAGAGGTTGAATTAGTGACTCATAAAGTGCAGCTAAAATTAGATAAATCAAAATTACAGCTAAAAGAATAGCCCCTGCAAATGCTTTATTTGTATCTTGCATATTTTCAACATCTCCAGTAAATCTGTAACTGTATCCAGTAGGGAGTATTTTTTTCATCTCATCTTCTATTTTAACCATAACAACATTCAAACTCTCAGCAAAAAGCCCAGAAGTAACCATCACTTTACGCTCTCTATCATATCTATTTATAGATGCTATGCTAGAAGTTTGCTCAAATTTCACAAGACCTTCCAAAGAGACAAATTTACCATTGCTACTTCTTACTTGAAGCTTTTTAATATCTTCTATAGATTTTCTATAGGCATCTTCAAACCTTAAAGTAATATCGAATTGTCTTCCCTTCTCTTCATAGTAAGATATGGCTCTGTCACTTGAATATGCACTTCCCAATATACCTGCAATCTCATTGGCACTTACTCCTGCTCTTTGAGCATTGTCTCTTAAAATATTAATTTGAATTTCAGGCTTACCACTCTCATAATCTCTATCAATACTTACAACACCTTTTGTATTTTTAAGAAATTCCATCAACTTTGTAGTTGTCTTTTCTAAAACATCCAAGTCATCACCTGTAACTACTATTTGAACAGGTGCATTACTTATACCTGTATCAAAAGGTGGTAAATCTTCAACGGTAATAACCATATTTTCAATAGATTTAAATTTATCTCTATATTTTTGAACTATCTGCTCTTGAGATATACCCTTTCTCTGGGCTACTGGTTTTAACTTTGCATATATTTTTGCTTTATGAATTTCATTTGCAGAGTTATACCCAATAGAGAGTACAGAATACTCTACAAGATCATCCTTCTCTATCTCTTTTAAAAGAGGAGCAACCTTTTTTTGCATATTTGGAATATTTGTACCAACAGGTGCTTTTATGAAAACTTGAAATTCACTGTTATCTTCCATAGGTAAGAACTCCATACCAACCTTTAGGGAAAAAGATGCCACAAGTAGAGCAACAGTAATAAATACAGTCAATACTTTAAATCTAATAAGTGGTTTCAAAAGCCAAACATAGGCTCTGTCTATACTCCTAAAAAAAGGCTCTGTCACATGAAAAAATCTACTCTGCTCTGCATTTAAAACTCTAGCACCAACTGTAGGTATGAGCATTACAGCTACTAAAAATGAGAGTACAATACCAGCTGCTACAGTCATGGCAAAAGAGTTAAAGAACATTCCTACAATTCCATCCATAAAAGCTACAGGTATAAAAACTGCCAAGAGTACAGATGAGATTGCTAAAATGGAAAATGCAACCTCCTTAATGCCCTCAAAAGAGGCTTCAAAAGCCCCCATACCCTCTTCCATCTTTTTAGTAATATTCTCAATAACTACTATGGCATCATCTATAAAAATACCAATGGCTAGTGTAAGTCCAATGAGTGTGAGCTTATTTAAGTCATATCCCATCCAATCTATAATCGCAAAAGTACCAATGATAGAAGTGGGAATTGCCAATGCCGATACAAGAGTTGCAGTAAAGTTTCGCAAAAAGAAAAATACAATAATAATTGCTAAAATAGATCCATAAATTAAGTCAAAAGTCACATTGTCAATATTAACCATAATTTTATCTGACTGATCTTGAAGCAGCTGCATATCATAGTCACTACCAGCAATCTCTACAAGCCTTGGCATAACTGCCTTAACACCTTTTATAATGTTTAAAACATTTTCACCAGAGATCTTTTTAACCTCTAGCATTACACCCTGATTTCCATTATATGATGAAAAACTTGTTGCATCACTCAAACCATCTTTTACAGTAGCTATATCTTTTAATTTAACCCCTGGCTTAATTAAAATATTTTCAAGCTCTTCTACTGTTGAAGCATCTGATTTTGCTTTTAAAATAATTTCCTGAGAACTGTTTATAAGTTTTCCAGCTCCCAGTTTTACATTTTGTGAAGCTACTATCTGTTGAAGATCAAGTGTTGTAAGTTCATATTTATTTAATAAGAATGGGTCTGCAAAAATTCTTATTTCTCTATCTTGATAACCAATAATATTTACTTCACCTACACCTTGTATTCTTTGAAGTTTTGGTTTAATCTTCTCATCTGCCAAACGCATAAGCCCTGTAGTATCACCTATTTTTGTAGCTATGAACAGGTTAATAACACCTCCACCTGTTCCCAACTTTTTAACAATTGGTTTTTCAACTTCATTAGGGAGTATGACAGCACCAATTTTATCTCTTACATCATTTGTAGCTTCATCCAAATCTTTAAAAAGTTCAAACTGAATGGTAACAACAGAAAAACCCTCATAAGAGGTTGACATAAGTTTATCTATGCCATCTATGCCACTAACTGCTTCTTCAAGTTTGTCAGTAACTTTAGTCTCTACAGTTGATGCATCTGCACCATGATAAGCCGTTTGAATAGTAACAACAGGAAAATCAACATTTGGAAAAAGGTTCACAGGCATTGTTTTGTAAGACATCAATCCAAAAACAATAAAAACAAGTACACCCATTAGTGTTGTTATGGGTCGATTTATAGCAAATTTATACATAAATTACCTACTTACTTTTTGTTGTGATAGCACCATCACCAAATAACCCAGCAACAAAATCTTTTACCTCAACTTCTGCTTTTACTTTTCTACTCTTAGGGTTAGCATAAGGGTATATTTTTGATATGACTCCATCATACTCTGTAACATCTCCATCAACTTTGTATTTAAAGATGTCTCCTATTTTTACTCTTTTCCAATATTTTTGATCAAACTCAAGCACTAACTTTCTATCATATCTACTTTGTATCTTAAAAACTGTACGAATCATAGCAGCAGATACAACATCACCAACTTCTATGCCTTTATCAAAAATAACTCCATCA
>Ga0256827_10002706_pt1 | contig 11341 bp, 9 predicted proteins | sample CV84metaG_FD_185977 | JGI IMG/M metagenome (GOLD analysis project Ga0256827, IMG submission 185977) | Hydrothermal vent microbial communities from East Pacific Rise, Pacific Ocean - CV84 | ecosystem: Environmental > Aquatic > Marine > Hydrothermal vents | place: Pacific Ocean: East Pacific Rise... | reverse complement strand
ATTCGATAATTATCCTCGTCGAGATAATAATAATCATCATCCATGCTTCGGATGGAAACAAGCCCTTCGCTTTTTGCTTCGCCTATTTCAACAAATAACCCCCATTTGCTTACGCCAGAGATCACACCATAAAATTCTTCACCTACCTTATCGAGCATAAATTCGGTTTTCTTATATTTTACCGATTCGCGCTCAGCAACAGCAGCCTTCTTTTCCATGTCTGAGGAATGCTCGCAATACTCTTCAAATTCGTCAGCATTTACGGAAGGTTTATTATCCAAATATCGTTGTAAAAGTCGATGAACCATCAAGTCGGGATAACGCCGTATAGGAGATGTGAAATGCGTATAATACTTAAAAGACAAGCCATAATGACCAATGTTTTGCGTTGAATAAACTGCTTTTGACATCGTACGAATGGCAATAGTTTCAATCATTTGTTCTTCACCTTTTCCTCGAATATCTTCAAATAATTTATTCAAGGAGCTTACTAAGCTTTTACGTGAAACGAGGCTGATTCGATAACCTAACTTTCGAATAAATTCAGAAAAAGTTTGAAGTTTTTCATCATTAGGTGTATCATGAATTCGATAAACAAAAGTCTTAGGCTTTTGTTTATTCCCCTTTTTGGCCATACCTACATGTTCGGCCACTTTACGATTGGCTAATAGCATAAAGTCTTCCACAAGTTTATGTGATTCTTTTTGCTCTTTTATATAGGCTCCAATAGGTTTTCCGTTGTCGTCAAGTTTGAAACGCACTTCCTCCGAATGGAAATTAATACTCCCTTTTCTAAAGCGCTCCTCGCGGAGTTTTGTGGCAAGAGTATGCAATTGCATGATTTCATCCTTAAAATCTCCCTCATTACCCTCAATCATGTCTTGCACTTCCTCGTAGGTAAACCGTCGGTTTGAATCAATAACTGTACGGCCAAACCATTGATTTAGCACATTGGCATTTTCATCTAATTCAAAAACAGCTGAAAATGTAAGCTTTTCTTCATTGGGACGAAGTGAGCAAACTAAGTTTGATAGTTGCTCGGGTAGCATCGGAATAACACGATCTACAAGATATATCGAAGTTGCTCTTTCATAAGCTTCTTTGTCGATGGCATTGCCTGGAGTTACATAATGCGAAACATCGGCAATATGAACACCAACTTCCCAATTGCCATTTTTCAGCTTCTGTATGGATAGGGCATCATCAAAATCCTTTGCATCAACAGGGTCGATGGTACAGGTAAAGATGTTGCGATAGTCTTTACGTTTCTTGATCTCTTCTTTGGAAACGATATTCTTAATTTTAGCCGCTTCTTGTTCCACATGCTTCGGAAAGCTCAATGGAAAATCATTGGCCGCTAAAATTGATAACATCTCCACATTATTTTCACCAGGTTTACCAAGCACTTCAATTACCTCACCAAAAGGATTCCGTGAGTGCTCCGGCCACTCAATAAATTTAGCAATCACCTTTTCACCATTCTTGGCTTTCAGGGTTTTTTCGATAGGGATAAAGAAGTCCACAGGAACACTATCTTTATCAGGGATAAGGAAAGCAAACTTCTTCGAAATTTGCAAAATTCCTACAAATGTGGTTTTTCTTCGCTCCACCACTTCAATGATTTGCCCCTCAAGTTTGCGACGCCCACGTTTTGGAAACAGCTGTACTTTAACCAAATCGCCATTAAATGCACGATTTGTATTATTGGAGTTGATAAAGATATCTTCATCAAGATTTTCACAAATAATATAAGCTTTGCCAGTGGCTTTCATATCCACAACTCCAGTTACTACGTGCGCTGGCATAAAGTTTTTCACATGCTCTTCAGCTATTTTATATTTTCCACGATGCGTTTGTGAAACAACACCATCTTCTTCAAGCTGAAATATAATTTGATGAACAAGCTCTCGGCTTGCTTTGTCTCCGATTCCTAAACGTTTACTAATCTGCTTATAATTGAAGGCAGAATGTGGATTGCTTGCGAAAACATGTATAACTTGTTGAACAAAACTGTTTTTGGGTTTATTACCCTTTTTCTTTGTTCGTTTTTTCGATTTTGACATAGTTCTTGATTTTTCACAAAGATAAGGAAATTCAAGGCTTTCCTTGCGCATCATCAATTAAAAAATCAGAACCAAACAAACATGTTTGTATTTGCAATAAAAAATGTACTTTTGAGCAAATAAACACTAATGCATGTATAATGTTGTAATACTGCTACATAGCTTGCGATCATTAATATTACTACTATGACTAAATTATTTTCAGGGCTTATTATTATTTATTTGTTAAGTATTAACCCACTGTTTGCTCAGGACCAAAAAACCAAAGATGAGGTTTTCCTCGATAAAGGAATAAGTTATTTTGATGCAGAAAATTATAAATATGCAATCCTGTATTTTGATTCAGCTGTAGTAATAAATACAGAAAATGAAGAAGCCTATGCTTTTCGAGGAATTTCAAAGTTTATGCTTGAACAGTATAATGAAGCCGTTGAGGATTTCGATTTATGCTTAATTCTTGCACCAGGATATGCTGAGATTTACTATTACAGAGGAATGAGTAAACTTGAATTAAAAGCAGATAAAAAAGCCTGTGAAGATCTATACCTCGCCTACGATTATGGCTTTAAAAAGGCCATGAAAGTAATTAAAAACGTCTGTGAAGACGAAGCCGATAAAAAAAAGCCGAAAAAATAATCTTAAATCTTCAAGATTTATCAATTCATATGCAACGAATTGTATTTACTAATTGTCTAACACCACAAGAGAAACGTCGAATTTGAAACGTACAGACGAAGAACTCAGGGCCTTATGTATTAAGGGTGATGGTAATGCTCAAAATGAGCTTTATCGACGCTATGTGCCTAAGCTTTGGGGTATTTGTTTGCGATACGCAAAAAATAAGATGAGTGCAGAAGATATTTTGCAAGAAGGATTTATCCGAGTATTTACCTATTTGGATAAATATAAAGGAGATGGGTCTTTTGAGGGTTGGATGCGTAGAATTATGGTAAATACTGCGATTAATTATTATAAGAAAAACCTGAAAACAGGTAAAGAAATGGAATATACAGAAGTGTTTGCAGCGAAGAGCTATGAGCCCGATGCCATTTCACAGATATCCAACGAAGAAGTACTTGGCTTAGTGCAGGAACTTCCTAAAGGATATCGAACGGTTTTCAACCTCTATGTCATGGAGGGTTATTCGCATAGAGATATTGGTGAAGCACTTAATATTTCTGAAAACACATCCAAGTCTCAGTTGTCGCGGGCACGAGGCTTATTACAAGAGAAAGTTAATAAACTGTATGGTAAAGAACGATGAAAGAGCAAGAATTTGATCATATTATTAAGCAAAAGTTAGAAGCCATTTCGAATGAGCCTCCTGCTTATATGTGGAGTAAAATAGCAGCGGCAATACCGCCTGCCGCAACTACTCCTGTTGCTTCAACTGGGCTATCAGGTTCAATAAAGATTGTTTTGCTTGCAGCTTCTGCTATTATTATTGGAGGGCTTTCATTTTTGCTGTTGCAAAATAATGGCGATGTAAAACGACCTGCGATAAAGAACACACAATATACAATTGAAAAAATAAATATACGTCACCATAAAAACACCGCTATAGAGTTAGATTCTGAATATAATAGAACAAAATCAATAGAGAATGTTAATTATAAACAATCAACAGAAACACCTACTAAAAACACAAATTATAAAGCCAAAAAACAATTAATTAGTAATAATAAGGTGATAGATAATTCTGATCAAGACTTTGATAGCGCTTTTGAAAATACATCTAAGTCTTCGGCAGTTAATCCTAAACTTAAAACTACGAGTCCTCAAAAAGAAAAGAGCGTAAAAAGTAAAATCAAAAAGCAGCCTGTGAGTTTAAAATTAGCAGTTGTGCCACAGGTAAATGAAGAAGAACAGGCAAATTCGAATAAAGCATCACAATCAGAAGTAACTAATCAAGAGACTCAATCCACCAAAATAATTGAACCAGCTAAATCGCTTACTGAAGAAGTGGCAGTTGTGGAAATTCCTCAAGAGCAGGAGAGTCCTGAAGTAACTGATGGTGATAATCAATCAGCAGAGAACTTGAACCAAGAAGAATCAGCTGTGGTTAAAGAAAACCCTAAAACTCGCCAACTTAATAAGTATGGTATTGGAATTCATTATGGTCCTGAATTTATGGATATGGGAGGAATAAAATTAACAGATCATGCAGTTGATTTTAGCTTTAATTATCAGAATATGAATTTTATATTACAAACAGGATTGGGCTTTAAATATTCGCATGAAAAAGTTGATTATAACTTAAAATACAAGCGTTGGGATTATATTGAAACTCAAGTCCGTTTTGATTCCGCTATATTTGTTCTTGATCAAAATGGTAATCCTGTATTGCAACCTGTTGACCCTTATTACGAAGACGTTTACGATTCGGTACGTCATAAATATAGTGCTCAAGCAACAGAGCAAATCTATATGCTTCAGATTCCTTTAAGTATTGGCTATCAAAAAGATTTCAAAAAGTTTGCTTATTTTATTAAAGGAGGTATTCGATACTCGTTGGTGGTTTATACTAATACGACAAATCTATTTGAAATAGATGAATACTCTCGTTTAGATTATTTAAGCTATCCGAGCAAGGGCCGTGTAAAATCAAATATCGATTATGAAATGTCAATTGGGGGCATATATAAAATGACAAAGAAATTTCAAATCCATGCCGAAATGTTTGGGCGTTATTATCAACACTCCATATACACGGAGAATCCACCATCAGGAATTCATCCTTGGTCGCTCAGTGGTCGTATTGGATTAGTATATTTATTAAATTAAGATTAGGTATTAACCTATTATGAGAAATATTATTTACAAATTACTATTGTTTTTCGCACTTTTTATGAGTGTACAAAACGCATCAGCTGAAGGTAAAACCTGTGTAGCCGACTATTCATATGTTGTAGACACTGAGGTTTCTTCATTTACTTATCTTTTCAAAGATTTAAGTACAAGCTCCAACTCTATTATTTCTTGGAACTGGGATTTTGGAGATGGTTTTAATTCTGATAATCAAAACCCTGAACATCAGTATTTCATTGAAGGTATTTATATTGTTAGTTTGAATGTTTCTTGTCAAGATGGAAGCTCCGCCACTAAAGTAGATACTATTGAAGTAAAGAAAGTAATTCCTCCTTCATGTGAGGCTTCATTTACATTTGAAGAAGATACGTCGGCCATTAATTATACTTTTCAATTTACCGACCATAGTGTTAGTCCTGGCGATTCCATAATTTCATGGGCATGGGATTTTGGTGATGGTTCATCAAGCTCAAGTTTACAAAACCCAAACCATCAGTACACAAAAGTGGGGTCTTATAGCGTAAGTTTAAGTGTTTCGTCTTTGAGTGGTTGCTCAGATGTGTTTTATAAAACAGTTGTAGTAAGTGTAGTTCCACCTTCATGTAATGCTTATTTTACTTACAGCGCCGATTCGGTAACAGGAAATCAGCTATTAATGTTCTTCTTCGATCAATCAACGGCAAATGACCCAATAATTTCATGGCATTGGAATTTTGCAGATGGCGATACTTCAATTGTTCAAAATCCTATTCATTTATTTCCCAATCCTGGCATTTATGAAGTAAGCTTAACCATGGAATCTCAATCAGGTTGTAAATCAACCGTACATTATCCAATTCAAGTTGGAAACCCACAAAAGTATAATTTATGGGGGCGAGTGTATGTAGGGAATTTAACTACTGATAAATGTATAGCTTTATTGTATAAAGAGTTAAGCAATGGATTTATTGTGCCAATTGATACTGTGCGATTGACTTCGGTAAACGATACTTTAGGTGTTTATTATTTTTATCAGATTCTTGAAGGTATGCATAAGGTTAAAGTAATACTACCTGAAATATCAAATTATGATAAGAAATTTGCCCCTACTTATTATGGAAATCATGTGTTTTGGACAAACTCATCAGCTTTAAATTTAAACCACGATTTAGGATTGATGAATGTAAATATGGAACCAATAGTTCAGCAGTTTGGAAACAGCTTTATTTCAGGTACTGTTCAGCAAAATAATAGCTCGATTTGTAATGCTGGTATTCAAGTGATGCTACTTAATAATCAGCATCAAGTATATGCTTATACTTTTACCGATAGCATTGGCGATTATCAGTTTGATGATGTACCCATGGGTAATTTTATGGTGTATGCTGAGGTAACAGGTCTTTACGCAATTCCTGGGCAGGTATTCTTTAATACGCCTTACGATACCATTCATAATATGAATATCTATTTATCTACCAAAAGCACTCAAGTAGGTATCGATGCTTCGCATTCATTACTTGCAGATGTTCAATTGAAAATATACCCCAACCCTGTTCATAGCCAGCTTAGTTTAGAGTTGTTGAACACGCATAAAGCGAAATATAGATATGAAGTGGTAAATGTAATTGGGAGAAAGATATTAGGAGGAGAAATTAATTATAACTTGACTTCAAGGATAAATGTAAAAAATATAGAATCAGGGCTTTATATCCTTAATATATATTCAGAAGAGCGTTTCCTTTTGGTTAGTAGAAAGTTTATCAAACAATAATTTATTACAAAATGCAACCTTTTTTCTTGCAATTTGTCAATGGGTATTAAGTTACGATAATCATAACTATTTAAGGTAGTCGATAATTTAAGTTTGTTTCTTTTCTGTTTGTTTATCAAAAAAAGCAACCTTTTTGGGGTTGCTTTTTTTCATTTAAGAGTTTAATAACACTCCCAAACTGTTTTTTCATCACCTATAATAACGGGGTCTTGATTCTCGATACTGTTAAGGTTATCTCCACAATACTCTGTGGCTGATTGTCGACTAATCTCATCTCCTGTATTAACATTGTATGTAACTACTTCACATTCTTTGCAGTCAGACACTTCACACGAAAAAAGTGTAAGCCCAATAGCAATCATACTAAATGCGTAAATGTATTTCTTTTTCATAATCTATAGATTTAATTAAACATTCTTATCTTATAGTGCAATCATCATTCCAAAACATGGTACATTCGCAAAGGTACAACAATTTCACTCAGATTCCAATTCACATACATGTGTTTTATTAGTAAATTAGCATTCTAAATATTCAGATATTTGCAAGATGAATAGAATTCTAATAATAGCTATTATTATGACCACATTTTTTATGGAGGGTTGTGTGAGCAACAACGAGGAGGCAATATCCTATTTCGATTCGGTATACCTTCCGATACAAGAGGTTGTTGAACTTGATAATATTTTTCAAGAAAGTCTTCAAGGACAATTGATTGCCGCTGATGATATTTCCTTCGAAGAAAGCAAGGATTCCTTGAGTGAAGAGGAATACCTAAAATCAATTACTGAAATTGATTCGACATACCTTAATTTAAATACCTACCTTAGTAAGGAATTGACAAATATTAAAAACATTACAGTTTATAATAATGAGACAGAACTGCAAAAAGCAGCTATCGCTACACTTACTGATTATTCTGAAGTAGTAAAGTCTGATTTTAGTGAAATGATTCTTATTATTAAAAAAGATAGTATTACAAAGTCAGATAATGATCGATTTAATAAGCTGTTGAAACAAAGTACTAACCATTTAAACACATCCTTGGAGATATTCTATAATCAGGCTTTGGAATATGGAGATCGGTATGAAATTGATCTTGATTATGAGGATGAATAATGTATGATAGTAAGAAAAAAGTATATGAAAAATGGCTTATTTGTTTTAATTGCTTTTGTGGGATTGATATCTTTTTCATGCAATAGCGCGATTGAGAAAAAAGAGAATACATTAGATTCTACAATTGCTCAGGGAGATTTAAGAGTTTTTTATGCAGGAAGCATGATTGTTCCCATGAAACACATCATTAGTGATTTTGAAAAAGAATATCCCCATGTAAATGTGCAAGCCGAAGCCTCGGGAAGTCGAACTGCTGCACGTAAAATTATTGATAAAAACAGAAGGTGTGATGTTCTTATATCATCAGATTATCAGGTAATAAAAAACCTAATGCTCCCAAATTATGCAAGTTGGTATATTGAATTTGCAAGTAACGAAATGGTAATTGCATACTCTGATAGTAGTATGCTATCCTATGAAATTAATAAAGAAAATTGGTACAGAATCTTATTAAATGATTCCGTGCGTTTTGGCCGAGCCAATCCCGATACCGACCCTTGTGGACACCGAACCGTTATTAGCATCAAATTATCCGAAAGGTATTATGGTGAATATGGTATCAAGGACAATTTACTATTCAAAAATAAACGATTTATTAAAGCGTCAGATCATGAGCTTATCGATTTATTGAAGAAACAAGAGGTTGACTATGTATTTATTTACAAATCGGTAGCAGAGCAAGAACAACTTAAATTTGTTACTCTTCCCGATCAGATAAACCTCAAATCGGAGAAATTTGCTTCGTATTATTCTATGGAAAGTACCAATGTTAGTGGTAAAAATCCAGGTAAATATATCCAACGGAAAGGTGACCCTATACGTTATGCTTTAACCATAGTAAAGCATGCGCCCAATCCGATAGCTGCCGATGCGTTTCTTAAGTTTTTTATCGATAGCTCAAAAGGTATAAAAATACTAAAGGAAAGTAGTATGAATGTACTCGATTCACTAAATATAGTACCAAGAGATAGCACGACTATTGAAATAAGATCTCAGCTTAGTTTATAATAAAAAAGACTATTTCAAGAAATCAGAAAAATTGGTGGTAATGGTAAACGTGTTTGTTCCACCGGCAAGGTGGTAATTAGCATGAGAGTAGCTCAACTTAAATTTTGAAATTTTAATTCCAAATCCAAAAGAGAAGCCTACCATAGCTGTGCGGCTTGCAATTTTTAATTCCTGCCGTCTCCGGTAATTATAGGCCAATTGAACTAAGAAATTTCCTTTTCCAGGAGCAAACTCGACACCAAATACCGTATGACGCATAAGTTTATCGCCCCACTCCCAGCCCTTATCATCAACTGGTTCACCAGTGAAAGGATCAATATCTGGCTCCTTATTTGGGTCAGAATACGTCAAATCCCATTTCTGCATATCATTGATTAATAATACCAACCGAAATGGTGCGTGTTCAAACTTTTTTGAAGTTCCCCATTGTATTTCAAATGGAATAGGCTCCCGGCGATCTCCGGTATAAGTTGAGATTTGGCTGCCAATATTTTTAATAATTAAGGAGGAGGTAAAACCCTTCTTTTCTCTAATATAACTTAAGGCTACATCAGCTGCAATGCCGTATGAAGAATACGATTCAAGCTTTGAATAGATGTTTTTAAGGTTTACTCCCATTTGAAGATGGTCTGTCAATTTCTTCGACCAACCAATGGTCAATGCATATTCACTTGCGCTAAAACTACCAAGTTCTTGACCAACTTCATCTCGCTCAGTAAAATCACCATAACCAAGGAACTGTAGTGTTGCGACAAAGGTACCAGCCTTTTTGAAATGTCGTCCATAGGCTAAAAACCCAGCATTTACATCAGCAAAGTAATTAAGGTAATTTATCGACAACTGATTGTGCATTTTTTCGCTAATCAAAGACGGATTAGAATATGCGAGAGTAATATCATGATCGTAAACAGGTACATAATTTCCACCAAGCGCTGATACTCGAGCCGAGTTTGACATATTCAAAAACATAAAAGTTTTGCTTCCACCTAATTGTGCTGTTGCTGAAATCGTGATAGCAAGGCTAAGAAAAAGAAAAAGTGTTTTTTTAAGTATCATCAAATTACATTCTATAATTGAACCAATAAGTGGCTACGAGGTAGAATTATGCAGTTTTATTATGTTTTGTATTAGTGCTCAAACGTATTTAATTCCTATTTATTCTATTTTAAAATGGAATAAATAAGATCTCATAAAACAAAGGTCCATACAAATTGCAAGCATGCGAATTTATGAAAAAGATCAATGGAGTAAGCAGTACTTTTAGTGATTAAAAAAACTACGCTAAGCCGTGATGCATCTCTAAAACGATTAATAAAAAGATTACTTTTGTGCAATGATAGGAATTTTGAATTCAATTACTTGGTCTGTCGACCCAATACTACTTGATTTAGGCTCATTACAAGTTCGTTATTATGGCTTATTGTTTGCCGCTGGTTTTATGATAAGCTTTTATATTGTAAGCTATTTTTATAAAAGAGCAGGTTTAGCTGTTGAAGAGGTAGATAAGCTTACTATTTATACCATATTAGGTGCCGTTTTGGGAGCTCGATTTGGGCATGTGTTTTTTTATGAATGGGCCTATTACAGCAGTAATCCAAGTGAAATATTGATGGTTTGGCATGGTGGATTAGCCAGCCATGGAGGTGCAATAGGAATTCTTATTGCCATATACCTATACTCTCGTAAGTATAAACGAAATTATTTATGGACCATGGATCGAATCGTCGTGCCTACTGCACTTACAGGCGCTTTAATTCGATTGGGTAATCTTATGAATTCAGAGATTTATGGTACGCCTACTGATTTACCTTGGGGCTTTGTATTTGTGCGAAATGGCGAAATTTTACCAATGCATCCTACTCAGTTGTATGAAGCTTTTTCATATTTAATCTCTTTTGGAATTCTGTGGATGGTTTACCAAAAAGATAATGGTAAAAGCCCGCACGGAAAGCTGTTTGGCATATTTTTAATTCTTATATTTGGAGTCCGATTCTTTATTGAGTTTATAAAATATCACCAAAGCACTTTAATCGGGGATACAAGTGTCCTCAATATGGGCCAAATATTAAGTATACCTTTAGTTATTGCAGGAGCATACTTTTGGTGGTCATCGAGCACAAAATCAGTAGAACCTTAGTAAAAGATTGAAATGGAGCATATAGATCGTCAAAACTTGAATTTCTTTAAACTAATTTTTCAAAAATCAAATGATATTGTATTCATTATTGAAGGCGATCAAATTGTTTTATGTAATGAAAAAGCACTCGAAGCATTTGGGTTCTCGTCCATTGAAGAAATTATCGGGCTTACCGTTTGGGATTTATCTCCTCATCATCAGAAGGATGGTGAGCTTTCAAAGAAGAAAGGTCTTCATCACCTATCTAAAGCAACAAGCTTGGAGTTGCCTACTTTTGAATGGATTCATAGGCGAAAGGACGGAGAAGTCTTTGATTCAGAAGTAAAACTGACAAGATTTGATTGTGATGGTCATGTTTATATTCAAGCAAATCTACACGATATAAGTAAACGAAAAAAACTTGAACGTGAGCTCGTTGAGTCAATTGAAAAAGCAGAAGAAAGTACGCGGTTAAAG
>Ga0256827_10002705_pt1 | contig 11342 bp, 5 predicted proteins | sample CV84metaG_FD_185977 | JGI IMG/M metagenome (GOLD analysis project Ga0256827, IMG submission 185977) | Hydrothermal vent microbial communities from East Pacific Rise, Pacific Ocean - CV84 | ecosystem: Environmental > Aquatic > Marine > Hydrothermal vents | place: Pacific Ocean: East Pacific Rise... | reverse complement strand
ATTAGCACCTTCTTTTGCAAATCGTAGGGCAATGGCTTTTCCAATACCTCTTGCAGCACCAGTTACGATTGCTGTTCTTCCGTCTAATAATCCCATTATTAAAGTTTTATGATAAATTAAATAATATTTTTACAATAAAAAAAATGATGGCCAAAGATAATAAAATCTTTCGAGCATAATTTCGGTAATACGTATGTTAATAATTTGCTTGAAAATGAGTATGAAATAATCTATTGAATAACATTAACAAAACCCTTTCGTAAATAGGTTTGTCCGCTTAATCCTTGATAACGGATTAGATAAAAATAAGCATCAGCCTGAGCTTTAGTCTTATTAATATATCCATCCCATCCTCTATTTAGGTCGTGAGTCTCAAATATTTGCTGACCAAAGCGAGAATAAATATTCATGCTAAAGTTTGTAATATTAAGTGCTTTGGGTTTAAAGAAATCATTAATTCCATCAGCATTAGGTGAAAAAGCATTGGGAATCAACATTTGCACATCGCAATCCTCTAATTCAACTAAAACACTATCGGTAACACTACCACATCGATTGGTAAGTTCTACAGAATAGGTACCAGCAACTGAGGTTGTATAATAAGGGTTTGTGGAATAATCTTGCCACTGATAGAAATTAGCTTTTCCACCATTAAGTTCAAGAAAACTACCATAGCATATAACTGTATCATTTCCTAGTTTTGACACAGGTAGATATTCAAATACCATATTAAAATCACCTTCAGCTTTACATTGATTGGAATCTATTATCATAACATGATACTTGCCAGGTTGATTTACCACATAAAATCTTGAAGTATCTTGATTGTTCCATATACTAATTACGTTTTTGCCACCATCAAGTGCCATACTTTCACCTTCACATAAAGTGGTGTCGTGAGGTAAAGAAATCGTTGGAGATGGCCAAATATTAAGAATCTCAATAGTATCAGTGGCTAATCCACATATGGATATGGCTTTAATCCAATATTTACCCACATTATTTACCATAAACTTAGTCCCTTTACTTCCATCAGGCCATTCATAAAAGGTTCCAATATCTGGTGTTATTTCCAATTGCAGGCTTTGATTTTGACAGATTGAAGTATCATTACCCAAATTGACTTCAGGCACTCCTAATACTTTACTTAACATCGTAAAAGTGTCAACTTGGTTGCAGTGAAATACATACAAACTGCAAGGATAAAGTCCTTTTGAGGAATAAACGTATTTGGGATTTACCTTCACTGAGAAATCAGATAGTGTTGTGGTATCACCAAAGTCCCAAAGTAATGAATCAATTCTTAGGGTATCACCAAGTAAATTAAAATAATTCGTATCGCCTACGCAACTGATACTTGCAACTATCATAAAATTATTCTCCATTTTTTTATAAGGAGGTAATCCTGCCTCACAAATAAAACCATCTAGATAAATGGATTGCGCATCATAGGCACAGCTAATTCCTAAATTATTTGGAGATGCTATTCGTCCTAAAAAATGAGAATTATCTTGTGCAACATAAATTTTATCGTCAGGGCCAATTTGCAATGCTCCAAGCAAATTGTTTGTTGCGGAGATTAAGTGTCTAGAATTTTGAATGTCTAATGCACTCCATTGAGAAAGGTCGTAATTGTATAAATTTCCTGATGCTGTTGATACATACAGTCTATCTCCATGCGCATTAAATTCGATACCATAAGGAGTACTAATATTAGAAAGAGAAATAGGATTGCTTACAATTCCACTAACATTATCAAAATGAAACAACTCAACTTCTCCGCAGCCCATTTTCGCAAGGGCTAATTTATCTCCCAATTGATTTACTTTCATATAACCTGTCGCATTCAGTATATTCCCACTATGAATACTACCAACACTTGATATAATAGGTACTGTATCAATCCCTTCACCAGTAATTTTATAGGTATAGAATTCATTATTATTCCATCCATGAACAATTAGCCAAGTATCTTCATTATTACAATGTTGAACAAAGCACATTCGTTCTGTAACATTAGAATGCAATGGAATATTTTTCATTCCCGAAACAATATTTTGATTTACTATAACCGAATACTTTAATCCATCTGAGCCACAATCGGCATCGAGAGTAAACAAATATACCGTATCATTATCTTGAGGTTTATGAATAAATAAAGCTGATTGCGTGGCTTGTTTATCTCCTTGCAAACCAGATATTACGATATTAGTTCCTCCAATCCATAATTTCTCTCCATTGGAATAATTAGCAATTTTTCCATTGCTTCCCATAATGTAAGCACAACCCTCAGGTGTATTCATATTTCCATTCGATAAAGCAGTAGGAACACCACTTGAATTAAATTTTACTCCAGCATTTTGACCGAAGTACCATACATTCACTTGAGATTGGACTGTAGAAAAGAGAATAAGAATGCTGACTAAGAGTATAAACTTTAGTGATTTAAGTAGTTTATGAAGTATTGCAATTAACATCCTTTAGTTTAAAATTGAGCCTAAAACAAGCAACAAATATATAACACTCCTTTCTAAATTACAAATCATTGATGCAAAATTTGTTAAATACTTATCATTCTTAATAATAATTGTTTATTTTTTGTATTGTATGAAAGCAGTATTTAGAAGAAATTTAGGCGTCTATTATCGACACAAAAAAAGCATCATATTTTATTAACATACTCTTATTTTCTGTTTTTAATAATTACTTTTACGCTCATTATTTCCAACAAATAAAGCACTACTTATATGTATTTAATTTACGATACGGAGACTACAGGATTACCTAATAATTGGAAAGCACCTCTCAGTGACTCAGATAATTGGCCAAGAATGGTTCAACTAGCATGGCAGGTGCATGATAAAACTGGCAAATTGATTGAAGTAAAGAATTATATCATCAAACCTGAAGGATACGAAATTCCTTACTCAACTGTTAAAGTACATCGAATTACTACGGAACGAGCTTTGGAGCAAGGTGTAGATTTAAAAACTGTTTTAGAAGAATTTCAAGAGGTTGTTAAGCAGTGTGATTTTGTAGTAGGACATAATATTAGTTTTGATTTAAGTATTGTTGGTGCTGAACTACTTCGAAAAGGAATGTCTAATTTTTTCGAAAAGTTTCCTTCCATAGATACCAAAGAGTTTGGAACTGATTTTTGTGCAATTCCCAATAAAAAAGGTGGGCGTTATAAGTGGCCAACATTGGGAGAACTTTATCAAAAGCTTTTTAATGAACCTATAATTGAAGCTCATAATGCTGCTGCCGATGTGGAAGCAACTACCCGTTGTTTTCTTGAAATGATTCGTCAAGAAATTATTCCTGCCAAGGATGCAGGTTTAGATGGTGGTTTGATTAAAAAGTTTAAATCACAAAATCCCAAACCAATTAAACTTATTGGATTGAATATCGAGCCATACAATCCAAACGAATTGCTTCCAGAAAAAAAAGAAAAAATTGAGGAAGTAAAATCCGAAATGCCAATTCAAGAAGAAGCTTACATTGACAGTCAAGATGATGAGCGACCTCAGTTTACTCATTTGCATTTACATACACAGTATTCCATATTAGATGGTATGACCAATATTAAAAAATTGGCAAAAAAGGTAAAAGAAGATGGAATGACTTCTGTAGCTATTACTGACCATGGAAATATGTATGGAGCGAAAGAGTTTCATAATGTAATGACCAATGAAGGTATAAAACCTATTTTAGGAATGGAGGCTTATGTGGCAGCTAATTCCCATCTTGGAAGAGGTAATGAAAATAAAAAATACTATCATCTTGTTTTATTAGCAAAAAATGAGATTGGTTATAAAAATTTAATCAAACTCTCATCAATTGCATTTGCTGATGGCTATTATTATAAACCGCGTATTGATATTGACTTATTACGTGAATATCATGAAGGAATAATTGCTAGTTCAGCTTGTTTGGCTGGTGAAATCAATCGTAAATTGATGAACGAAACGGTTGAAATTGCAGAAGAAGCTTTATTGAAATATAAAGACATTTTTGGAGATGATTTTTATATAGAGCTTCAGCGTCATCAGGCTACAAATCCTGAAATGAATCAAGACGTTTATCCTGACCAAGTATTTGTAAATAAGCATTTAGTTGAGCTTTCCGAAAAACACAATGTAAAATATATTGCCACAAATGATGTGCATTACCTGAATGAAGAGGATGCAGATGCACATGATCGTTTGATTTGTTTGAGTACAGGTAGAATGGTTGATGATGCTATTCGTATGCGTTATTCAGGTCAGGAATGGATGAAAACTCGAGAAGAAATGGCTTTATTATTTGCCGACCTACCTGAGGCAATAAGTAATACCCAAGAAATTGTGGATAAGGTGCAAAACTATGAATTGAATCACGATCCTATTATGCCTGACTTTGCTTTACCTGAGGGCTTTGCAAATGAAGATGAATACCTAAAGCATATTACTTACGAAGGTGCTTCGAGACGTTGGGATGAGATTACAAAAGTAATAAAAGATAGATTAGATTTTGAATTAGAAACCATTGCAAACATGGGATTCCCAGGTTATTTCTTAATTGTTTGGGATTTCTTAAAAGCTGCACGCGAAATGGGTGTTTCTGTGGGACCTGGTCGAGGAAGTGCTGCAGGCTCTGCAGTAGCTTATTGCCTGAGGATTACCGATATAGACCCCTTGAAGTACAATCTACTTTTTGAACGCTTCTTAAACCCTGATCGTATATCCATGCCCGATATTGATATTGATTTCGATGATGAAGGTCGAGACAAAGTATTACAATGGGTAAAGGATAAATATGGAGCAAAGCGTGTTGCTCACCTTATTACTTTTGGAACAATGGCTGCCAAGTCATCCATAAAAGACGTAGCTCGTGTTCAGGATTTACCTTTAAGCCAGGCAAATGCATTAGCGAAATTAGTTCCTGACAAACCAGGAACTACACTCGAAAAAGCTTTTGATCAAGTAAGCGAATTAAAAGATATTTTAGAAGAAGGTAAAGATGATGAACGTTCGGTACTTGATTTTGCAAAAAAATTAGAAGGTTCAGTTCGAAATACAGGAACTCATGCTTGTGGGATTATTATTGGTAAAGATGATTTGGATAAATATGTTCCAATAACCCACGTGAAGGACTCCTCTTTAGATTATGCCACACAATACGATGGGCATTTCGTTGAAGATATTGGCTTATTAAAGATGGATTTCCTTGGTTTAAAGACCTTAACTATTATCAAGGAAACATTACAAAATATTAAGATATCTAAAGGAATCGAAGTTGATATTGAGAATGTGCCATTGGAGGATAAAGAAACCTATGAATTATACTCTAGAGGAGAAACGACAGGTTTATTTCAGTTTGAATCTGACGGGATGAAGAAGCATCTTAAAAACCTGAAACCTACCAAGTTTGAAGACCTTATTGCTATGAATGCTTTATATCGTCCTGGACCAATGGATTATATAGAGAGTTTCATTAAACGAAAGCATGGGAAGGAGAAAATCACCTACGATTTAGAGGGGATGGATGAGTATTTAGCCGAAACATATGGCATTACTGTTTATCAAGAGCAAGTCATGCTTTTATCAAGAAAGCTAGCCAATTTTACCCCTGGTCAGTCAGACTCATTGCGTAAAGCAATGGGCAAGAAAATCATTTCCATGATGAACGAACTTAAGGTGAAGTTTGAGGAAGGCTGTGCAGCCAATGGACATGATGCCGAAAAGGTTGAAAAGGTATGGAAAGACTGGGAAAAATTTGCTAGCTATGCATTTAATAAATCGCATGCCACTTGTTATTCCTATGTATCATATCAAACTGCTTATCTGAAAGCCCACTACCCTGCTGAATTTATGGCTTCAATCCTTAGTCATGAACTAAAAGATATGACTAAGCTTAATCTCTATTTGGCTGAATCAGGCCAGATGGGTTTAAAGGTTTTAGGACCAAGTATTAATGAGAGTTATTCCAGTTTCACGGTAAATATGAAAGGTGAAATTCGATATGGATTAGCTGGAATAAAAGGTGTTGGAGAAGCGGCTGTAAAAGCCATTATTGAAGAACGTGAGGAGAATGGGCAGTTTGAGAGTATTTTTGATTTGGTGAAAAGAGTAAATCTGCGAACAGTAAATAAGAAAGCTATTGAAGCCCTTGCAATGGCTGGTGCATTCGATGGATTGAAGAATGCCCATCGGGCTCAATTCTTTTTTCAGTATTCTGAAGGTGATACATTTTTGGAGCGAGTAATTCGCCATGGAAATAAGGTTCAAGCCGAAGAGCAAACCAATCAAGCCTCCTTGTTTGGAGGTATGGAGGAAGTTATGGTTAAGGATCCTGAGTTTCCTGAATGCGAACCTTGGGGCGACTTAAAACGCTTAAAGTTAGAGAAAGAACTTATCGGTTTCTATTTAAGTGGACACCCTTTGGACAATTATAAAGAAACAATTGATTTCTTTGCAAAAAACACCATTAGTGAAGTACTTCGATTGATGGATGGTAAAGAAAAGCCTAACTTTAGTTTCGCTGGAATAGTTTCCAAGTCTGATGAAAAAGAGGCGAAGAATGGTAATAAATATGGGCTTGTAACAATAGAAGATGAGAATGCTAGTATTGATATTTGGTTATTCAAAGAAAACTATTTAAAGTATAGACATCTTATGCTTACTGATACTTTTGTATTTGTAAAAGGAACTATGAAGACATCCTATAGAGATAAGAATAAAATGGAGTTAAACATAGCTAATATTAGCCTTTTAGATGATTTAATGGACGATTCAACAAAAGAGATTTTAATGCAAATTCATTTGGAGGACATCAATGATGAATTGATTAATGATTTCAAAAGTTTTGTCACTGAAAATGAAGGAAAAGCACAACTACGCTTTTATTTCAGACATGAAAATCAACATATCGAAATGCATCCAAAGCGTTATAAAATAAAACCAAAAGCCTTTATCGAATTTGCTAAAAAATATCCTCGTATTCAATATAAATTGAAATAATATGAGTAAAGAAAAATCCCCAATCTGAAAATACAGATTGGGGATTTTTACTATTTTATACTTGCTTAAATAATTAAACCATCTCAGCAACTTTCTGTGCAGCATCATTCAAAGTAACAGCAGAGAATACTTTCAATCCACTCTTATCAATGATATCTTTTCCTTCTTCAGCATTAGTTCCTTGCAAACGCACAATAATTGGCACTTTAATTTCACCAATATTTTGGTAAGCTTGAACAATTCCGTTAGCAACACGGTCGCAACGAACGATTCCACCAAAGATATTTACTAAAATTGCTTTTACTTTATCATCGCGTAATATCAAACGAAAAGCTTGCTCAACACGCTCAGCATTAGCAGTTCCTCCTACATCAAGGAAGTTTGCAGGATCTCCTCCCGACATTTTTATGATATCCATAGTTGCCATTGCAAGACCAGCACCATTAACCATACAACCCACGTTTCCATCTAATTGTACATAGTTTAAGTCATACTTACCAGCTTCAACTTCTGTAGGATCTTCTTCTTCAAGATCACGCATTTCAGCGATATCTTTATGGCGATATAAAGAATTATTGTCAATAGCTACTTTTGCATCAGCTGCATAAATTAAATCATCTTTAGTTTTAGCCACAGGATTAATCTCAAATAAAGAAGCATCAGAACCTTCATAAGCGCGATAAAGTGCTGCAACAAATTTAGTCATCTCCTTAAAAGCCTTACCACTCAATCCTAAGTTAAAAGCAACTCGACGAGCTTGAAATGGCATTAACCCTACCTTAGGATCAATAATCTCTGTAAAGATAAATTCAGGAGTTTCAGCAGCAACTTTCTCGATATCCATTCCTCCTTTTGGAGAATACATAATCATGTTTTTACCACTATCGCGATGAAGCATTACGCTCATGTAAAACTCAGCCATTTCAGATGGACCATCATAGAAAATATTTTGCTCGATGTAAATCTTACGAACTAATTTTCCTTCGGCACTAGTTTGAGGTGTTACCAAATGCATTCCTAAGATATCTGATGCATATTGTTTTACATCATCAAAAGTTTTCGCAATCTTAACTCCTCCGCCTTTTCCACGGCCTCCAGCATGAACCTGAGCTTTTACAGCCCAAACCTCATAACCTGTTTCTTCTGTCAATTTTTTTGCTGCCTCAACAGCCTCTTCTACGGTGTAAGCAACATAGCCTTTAGGTACCGAAACTCCGTACTGCTTAAGGATTTGCTTGCTTTGATATTCGTGTAAGTTCATATTGTTTATTGTATTTTATAGATACTAAAATAATGTGTTTCAAAAACAAGCCCAAATGTAGTACATTTTTAGTTTCGATAAATGAAAATAGATAGATTTTTTTATGGATGTTGGCTATTTCCTAAATTGATGCGGTATCTCAAGAAAATTCCTTTAGTACAAATATGTTATCCTGTTCTTTTATCTTTAGTTTAGCATTTTCTATTTTCATTTTCTGCCTAATCAAAAAAAACGAAACAAAAGAATTAAGACTAAAAATTATTCTGAGCTTGTCGTTGGAAATCAATAACGCGCTTTTTCAAAATATTATTATTAACCCGAGTTCGATGTAAGCTTTTACTCACAGAAAGTAAATAGTGAGCCAGATTATTTCTAAAAATCACGAAGTTATAGCGGACTATTACGAGTGGTCTTTAGTACGAAAATGGTTTGCTATTGACTTTTTTTTATAAATTTCGATACACTCATCACGACATATTCTAGAGATTCACTGAAATGTATCTTGCAAGTTACTTAATTACTTTTAGTTAAATGCCCTAAGGATTATTTTCTAAAAAACAATTCAAGATTTAATACAAGCTACTTCACCACATTACCTTTTATGGATAATACTGAAACACTATTCTCAGCATTTGTAAATACGGTAATTTTCTTATTAAAAGGACCTAAAACATCTGAAACTTGATAACCTACAATAAATGTAGCGGAATCGCCAGGCATAAGTGGTTCTTTTGAATATTCAGGAGTAGTACAGCCACAGGAGGTTTTTACACGGGAAATAAACAACATATCATTTCCAATATTTTTATAGTAAAATGTACATTTTACTATTTGATTTCCCATCTTTAATTTACCAAAATCGTGAACTGTCTTATTAAACTTGACTTTAGCAGCTTGTCCCATATCAATATTTGCTGGAATCGATACTTGAAATGCTATAAATACAATCAATAATATATTGGCAATTTTCTTCATATTCTTATAAAATTTAATAAACTAAAATATTAATGTGCAATAGGTGTAAAACCTTCATTCACTGGACGAACAGGCACCTCTTCTTTAGGCTTCTGCTTAATTTCACCACGAATTTCTAGAACAACTGTTGGGTTTTCGGCATTTGATGTTACGGTAATAGTTTTGCGAAAAACTCCAATACGACGTGTATCGTAACGAACTTTGATGGAAGACGACTGTCCAGGAAGTATGGGAGCCGATGGTCGTTTGGCGATAGTACATCCACATGATGAGCGAACACCTTGTATGATTAATGGCTCTTTTCCTGTATTGGTAAACTTAAATTCCCAACTACCATTCCCATTTTGGTAAAAAGTTCCAAAGTCATGCTTTACATTTTCAAATTGGATATGGGGCTTAGTGCTATCAGTATTAACAGGTTTCATGCTACTTAAAGAAACTCCCATTAAAATGGTCATCATAAAAAAGACTATTTTTTTCATATGCTTAAATTTTATTAATTCGATGATATTTATCTGCCAATACTGGCAGCTTGAACATTATACTTTAATCATTTCCTGCATATTGACTAATGTCTATATACAAGCAAAGATAGCTAGTTTAACAATTATTCATGAACGTTTCATATCTATAATACTTTGATATTTTACAAATACAAATTTATTAAATATTTTGTCACAAGTGCGCATTTTAACAATTTTTATGCCAAGAGAAAAATATTGTTAAACAATCAACACACTATCTGTTATTTAGTGCTTGCCAGAAAATACCAATTTCTTCGATATGCTTGTGCTGAAAACAAACATTTACAAAATGTAAACTTATTGTTATTCTGTACTTTGCAAGCATTTCGACAAGCTCAATATGGCACCTCAAACTTGAGGTTTTCTGACTAAGCACTATGAAATGGTGAGTTTTCTTGCAGGCAATACTTAGGGTTTATTCCAAAGTGAGAATTCCTCTTTTATCAATCTATCATAATCATTACTAAAGTATTTTTTAAGAAAATATAGGTAATAATTATAGGGTTTATGTTGATACATTTTGCCTCCACGAAGTGCTGAAATACGTTCACGGTAGGCCGTTGTTTGTTGCGAAAGCGTATCTTGTTTCCTCTTTACAGTTTTTATTTGATCTTCAGGATTATCAAATCTCCCTATACTTATTCGTTTCTCAGTAGGTACATAGGATAAATCATGTGTATATTCAGGCATTTCAAAAGGACCAATTAATTTAACTATTTCTTCATAAATATCATCTCCGGCCATTTTTATATATGTCCCGACAGGGTCTTTGGTAATGGTTTTGGTCAGACTTCGAAGAGCAAGATTTTTCCATGTAACCGAACTTGTGGAATCCATTAAAGCTTTAAGATTATCCACTGTATAAATTCGCTCTTGGTTTTCCCCAACGGTAAAAGGCATTTGAGGTACTAAGTCTTTAGGATTGTATATGCTAAAACTCGTTTTGTTTGCCACAAAATTTTGTTTGTATTCATTCACAAAAGTGGCATTACCCACCATTGGACTAGCAAAAGCATAGGTCTTAAAGTGATTTGCCTTAGATATTTCACCTATTGGTAAATTTTCGAGATAAGCTCTACAAAGATGAGCCAAAGCACCTCCTTGACTATGCCCTGTAATAATGATATTATATATATTCTCGCTGTTCAATAAGTTTATTTCGTGTAATATATCTTGAATCAAAAACGATATTCCCAAACTCCAACCAGCGTGAACCCGTGCAGTATTAGCTTGTGCAAATCGATAATTCACTGTATCCATTCCAGGTAATATAATTTGCCCCTTGGCCGGAATCATTACAGAGTACATATTTTCGAGCCAACTACTTTTTTCGGCTGTAGATCCTCGAAAAACAATTACAGCAATATTCCCATTTCGCCAAATTTGAAATTTATTATCAAGACCATAAATACCTGATGTATATGTCTTTTTGTAGTATTTGGGAATTATATCCATATCGGAATTGAAAAGCTTGAGAAAGGTAAAACTATTGCATAAGGCAATCATATCACGCGCTTCTTTTTTATCAAATCCCGGTTTTAGTTGGGCCGACAGACTAATATGAAATCCTATTAATAAAAC
>Ga0256827_10002704_pt1 | contig 11344 bp, 5 predicted proteins | sample CV84metaG_FD_185977 | JGI IMG/M metagenome (GOLD analysis project Ga0256827, IMG submission 185977) | Hydrothermal vent microbial communities from East Pacific Rise, Pacific Ocean - CV84 | ecosystem: Environmental > Aquatic > Marine > Hydrothermal vents | place: Pacific Ocean: East Pacific Rise... | reverse complement strand
GCTTGCCAGATGGTTGGGCTTACACACCAAACGATGCCGATCTTAATAATCAATGGCAATGGAAAAAGGGTTATATTGGAATGGTTTGGACAGTTCCTGTTACATTAGAGGAAACTTTTGAGACACATTCTGCAACTGTTCCTGCAACTAATCCTACTTTGTTTTTTAACTTTTTTAATTCTTTCTATTATAGTATTGAAAATGGACAAGATAGTTTATATGTAGAGTATGAATCTAATGGTGATGGCAACTGGCATTGGCTATGGAGTAATAGAAACGAAGCAGCTATTGTTGCTTCAGGTGTTGATTATCCGTATTCTAATTGGGATGAGCATATGGCTCGTATTCAATTACCTTTAACTACAGTTAACCAGCCAATTAAATTTAGAGTTACTGCTAGTAGAACTAATGGTTATAGCTTATATGTAGAGAGTATGGCTTTAGGATCTTTAGCTAATTATGATGTTGAAATGACTGCAAATGCTTGTGTAAATACATATTTAGGATATAATGACACTACATATTTAGACGGTCTTTATCAATTAATGCCATTAGATCAAAAGAAGAATTTTGTATATAATAAAACTGCAGTAAAAAATTATGGTGTTAATGCTGCAACAAATATGGTTTACACTGCTACTTATAAAGCTGCTGACGGAACTTTAATTGCACAAAAAGATACAAATGCAATGTTTACAGGTACAGATTTAACTAATCTATTTGATGTTGATACATTCGTATGTGATGGTTTTGATAATATTGATGCTGTTGTAGAAGGTACTTATACTTTAGAAACTAAAATCTCATACGATAATGCTGATGAAGATACAGTTAATAACTATTTTTCAATAGATATTACTTATGATGCTCCACTAATTCCGGGTAGTAATAATATTTCTCACTTAGCAAGAAATACTGACGAAACAAGTTCTATAGCTGTTCATTATTATAATGGTGCTGATGATGGTGATCAAGTTGGAATAGGACTTAAGGTAAGTCAAGAATGTAAAATTACTCAAGCAATAATTCCTATAGGTAGCAAGACTACAGACCAAACAGGATTTTCAGTAAAAGTATATGGCCCAGATGCTCCAGGTAGTAATACATGGATACAACTTGGTGGTTCTGACGAAGTTTATACTACTGCTGCTGATGCAGGTACATCATTAACAGTTGATTTATTAGAAGGTGGAGTAATTTTACATCCTAAAACTAGATATAAATTAGTTTGTGTTGTTCATTATACTCCTAATGTATCAGAAATTTATTTTACATCATTTAATGGATATAAAGATTTTCAAGATTCTAATACTCAATTATATGGTCCTGCTTCTGAATTAAACATTGGTGGTACTTGGTATTATATGACAGATGTTCCTTGTTTCCAAGCTGTATTAGAGGCTACAACTTCAGTTGAAGAATTAAACTCTATAGAGAATCTTATTAAAGTTTACCCTAACCCAACTAATGGTGTTTTACATATTGATAATGTAAACGGAGCAACCATTGAGGTTTATAATATGGTTGGTAATATGGTTGACCTTATTAATAATGCTAACGAATTTAATACTGTTGATTTATCTAACTATGCAGAAGGTACATACTTAGTAAAAGTTTATACTGAAACAGGTGTAGCAATTAAAAAAGTTAACTTAATAAAATAAGAACTAATTTTTAAATAATATTTAAGTCCGGCTTTTTAAGTCGGGCTTTTTTTATGCTTTAAATTTTGGTTTAGTTAACAGAAGCAAAACCAGTTTCTATGCAAAATACCTTACAACCAAGTCACTATAGACTACTCAAGTCCATAGATTTAAACTACGAATAAAATTCGTTATGCATAGAAAGAAGACCTTAGATATTAGACCAAAAAAAGCCTGTCCCGATTTATTTCGGGGGCTTGCGTACAATGTCATTAAGTTAAGGATATTGTCGTAATTGCGAACGAGGAACGAGTTCGGTAACGACAAAGCCCTCAACAAAGTTAATCTCTTGATATTAACAAGATTGCTTCGTCTTCCGATAGTTATCGGAATCCTCGCAATGACGCTTAAATTATAGATTTTACGTCTTAACTTAATGACATTGGGCTTGCGTAGGTTTGAGTATATACTCAATCCATTTAACTTTTAGGGAATTTATACGGGTTTATTTTTTCTTTTTTAGAGTTTAAAATTTTAAGCATAGCTTGTTACACTTACAATTTTAAGCAAATAAAAATGGAAAAAGAAAAAGTAGAAAAACCGAAAAGCTATTTGGTTTGAGTATATTACAACCTATTCTTTTTCCAATTAGAAGTGTTTTCTGTATTAGACTTTACAGAAAATCTTTGTTTAGATTTTTCTTTATTAAATAAATACGCTGCAATTGCTGCTGCAATTTCATTATCTTCGTTGCCTGTATCAAGCGATTCCGGAGTAAAATATTTACTAACAAAATGAGTATCAAAATTACCCGAACGAAAAGCTTCGTGTTTCATAACAAAACTGCCAAAAGGCAAAGTGGTTTCAATTCCGGTGATAGTATAATCGTCAATTGCTCGAATCATTTTATCCATTGCTTCTTCTCTATTTCTGCCGTAAGTTATAAGTTTAGCAATCATTGGGTCGTAATAAATAGGAATATCCATGCCTTCTTCGTAGCTATCATCAACACGCACACCAATACCTTTTGGCGGACTATAAGTTTGAAGTTTTCCAATATCAGGCAAAAAATTATTTACAGGATTTTCGGCATAAACCCTAACTTCCATTGCATGACCGTGAATAGATAAATCTTTTTTTGTAAAACTTAATTTTTCGCCACGAGCTATATTTATTTGTTCTTTTACAAGGTCAACTCCTGTAATCATTTCGGTAACAGGGTGTTCTACTTGCAGACGGGTATTCATTTCAAGAAAAAAGAAATTTTTATTTTCATCTAATAAAAACTCAACCGTTCCTGCACCAACATAGTTTACAGCTTTTGCAACGGCAACAGCTTTTTCGCCCATTTCTTCGCGTAATTCGGGGGTTAAAACTGATGAAGGAGCTTCTTCAATAACTTTTTGATGACGACGTTGAATAGAGCATTCTCTTTCAAATAAAGGCACTACATTTCCGTGACTATCAGCCATAATTTGTATTTCTATATGACGAGGCGACGAAACATAACGCTCTATAAAAACCGAACCATCGCCAAAAGCAGAAGTTGCCTCGCTAACGGCAAGTTTCATTTGCTCTTCAAAATCTTCTGGGGTTTCAACAACACGCATGCCTTTTCCGCCACCACCTGCCGATGCTTTTATTAAAATAGGATAGCCTATTTCTTTAGAAATTTCTTTTGCTTCGGCAATATCTTCAATAGCTGTATCTGTTCCGGGAACCATAGGTATATCGTAGTTTTTAACCGCCGCTTTAGCTTTTAGCTTGTCGCCCATAATGTCCATAGCTTGGGGCGATGGTCCTATTAAAATAATTCCGTTATCGGATAAATCTTTTGCAAACGAAGAATTTTCTGATAAAAATCCGTATCCGGGGTGAACGCCATCAACTTTTAGTTTTTTACAAACTTCTATTATTTTATTGCCTAAAAGATATGATTGATTAGATGGTGGTGGTCCTATTAAAACGGCCTCATCGGCATATTTCACAAAGCCTGCATCTCTGTCGGCCTCGGAATAAACGGCAACTGTTTTAATTCCCATTTCTTTAGCCGTACGCATAACTCTTATAGCAATTTCACCTCTATTTGCAATCAATATCTTTTTCATACTCTATATAATTTTAAAGAATGTAAATATATTAATAATTGATTATATTTCTATGTTTTATTGATACAAAAACTAATATTAACAATACTTGCATGTTAAAGAAAAGCGTTAAATATGCTTAGTATTAGTATATTAAGACATATTGCTATATAAATTATTTATCTTATCAACATAGCTTATATTATATCTTTTTTAAGCTTACTTTTGTGTATTATTTTATGCGAAACCTTTTATTATGCTAAAAAAAATCACTTTAATAATTATAATTATACAAGTTATAACATTTAATTTATTTGCTCAACGCAAAAGTAAAATCCCACCCGAAAAGCCAAAATTAATTGTTAGCATTGTAGTTGAACAAATGCGTTTTGAATATATCGACAGGTTTTGGCATAAGTTCGAGAAAAAAGGATTTAAACGATTGATAGGCGAAGGCACTAATTGCAAAAATACTAATATAAACTATATGTTTACTCAAACTTCGCCGGGAATAGCAACAATATATACAGGCACAAATCCATCGGTGCATGGTATTGTTGCCGACGAATGGCATAAAATAAACGGCGATTTAGTAAAAAGTGTTTACGATAAAAAAGTTAAAGGTATTGGTGTTACACAAGAAAATTTAGGAAAATCATCACCTAAAAACCTGCTAACAACAACCATTAGCGACGAAATAAAAATATCCGATAAACAATCGAAAGTTTTTAGTATTTCTATGGATGAAAAATCGGCAGTTTTAGCCGGTGGGCATATAGCTGACGGTGCTTTTTATTGGGACGATGTTTCGGGAAATTGGGTAAGTTCCAGCTATTATTATGATAGTTTACCAAATTGGGTAAACGAATTTAACAACAAAAAACTATACGAAACATATCTGCAAAAGCAATGGACTACCTTATTGCCTATTTCGGAATATACAGAAAGCCGCAACGATACTGCTGAAAATGAATATGGCATTGGGTCTAACAGACAAAAAACTTTTCCTTACGATTTAGCAACAATATCTAATCTTGCTACAAAAAATAAGAAGAAAAAATATAATATTTTAACAATGGTGCCTTTCGGTAATAATTTTACTAAAGATTTTGCTATTTCTACAATAGTTAACGAAAATCTTGGAAAAGATAAGCATACCGATTTTATTTCGGTTTCGTTTTCGGCTACAGAAAATATTGGACAAAGATTTGGACCATTTTCGGTAGAAGTAGAAGATACATATCTGCGTATGGATAAAGAACTTGCTCATTTTTTATCGTTTATTGATGATTTTATTGGAAAAGAAAATGTGTTGATAATTTTTACATCAAATCATGGCGTATCAGAAATTCCGTATTATTCTAAACAAAAGCGTTTGCCTTCGGGACAGTTTAAAGGGACTTATTCTATTGCCTTGTTAAAAAGCTATTTGAATGCACTTTATGGCGAAGGTGATTGGATTATAGGGTATAAAAATCAACAAATATATTTAAACCATGATTTAATTGAAAAGTCGAAAAATACTGTGCCAAAAATTCAACAGACTGTTGCCGATTTTGTTTTGCAATTTAGCGGTGTAGCAAATGTTATTACTTCAACACAAATGATGCAAACAAATTTTTCTAAAGGTACTTTTGCAAAAATGCAAAATTCTTATAACCAAAAACGCTCCGGTGATGTAATGATTAATTTAAAACCTGGTTGGATTGAAGATGTTACTTATGCCACTTTTTCTAACTCGCCATATACTTACGACTCGCATGTGCCACTTGTTTGGTATGGTTGGAAAATTAAACGAAAAACAATTTACAAAAATGTTGGCTTAGAGGATATTGCTCCAAGCATTTCTTCTTTGTTAAATATCTCATTTCCTAATGGATATAGCGGCGAACCAATTTATGAAATTTGGGAGTAGTTTTTTTAAGTATCTGTCTATAAAGTCCTCTTTATGAACAGGCACTATTTCTGCGTTATCCTTATTTGAGAAATGGAAATCTGCGTTGTATAAAGCTTCCGTACGATTAATGTCATTAAGTTAAAAAAATTACTCAATCAACTTAAAGCCCGTTTTTTTATCTTTTTGCAAAGCAGGAACACCATTTTTCATCCAATTGGGTATTGGCTCATCTTTTAAATAATAATCGAAAAACTGACTTAAACGAATACTTAAATCAATCATATTTGGTTTTTTCATAAGGTTATGAGAATCGCCATTATAATTTACCATCCAAACAGGTTTTTGTAATCGGCGTAAAGCCATAAAATACTCAATTCCTTGATACCAAGGCACTGCCCCATCGTTGTCGTTGTGCATTATCATTAACGGAGTTTGCACCTTATCGGCAAAAAACACAGGCGAGTTTTCTATGTATAAATCTCTGCTATCCCAAAGTGTTCCGCCTATACGGCTTTGTGTTTTTTCGTACTGAAAGGCACGAGACAAACCAGTTCCCCAACGAATTCCTCCATAAGCCGAAGTCATATTACTAACAGGAGCACCCGCTTCGGCACAAGCAAAAATATTTGTTTTTGTTACCAGATATGCAACCTGATAACCACCCCACGATTGACCTTGAACACCTATTTTATCTTTATTTACCCACTTGTTTTTAATCATATGCTCTGTTCCGCTTACAATTGCATTGTATGCATCTTTGCCTGGGTGTCCTGTTCCGTAATTAATATCCGGAACAAAAACAATATATCCGTTGCTGGCATAATATGTAAAATTTATGGTTGAACGTGATGGTTTTGGGCTATAATAATAGTTTATTTTATCAGAATATTTTTCGTAAAAATAAACCATCATCGGATATTTTTTATTTGGATCGAAATTTTCCGGTTTATAAATTATTCCTTGCAATGTATCGCCACTATACGACACCCAAGATGTAAGCTCTGATGTACACCAAATATATTTTTCTTGCTGTGTTCCCATATTTGTTAGTTGTTTGGGGTTTTTTGCATTTAAATCGCTGTAAAGTAATTCGGGAGCTTTGTTTGTGCTCATTTTTCTCCACAATAATTTATCTGCTTGTTTTGCTTTGCGTGGATAGGTATAATAAAAATTATCCCAAGTTAATTGCTTTGGCAAATCTATTGAATTTAAATCTAAAGAATAATAACCCATTTCTTTAGTTTTTTTGTTTTGAGCACGTAAAAACATTTTATCTTCAATAAAAATATTATCATAATCTAAATGTATATTTCTAAATTGGATTTTTTGTTTTCGCCCCTTGGTAATATTAACAGCTTTTTGTTTTGTTGTAGGGTCGATTTTCCAAATATCGTAACGGTCGTACACAAGAAAATAGGCATCGTCTTTTGTCCAACCAACAGAACCCATACTACCGGGAATTGCAGGAATATCATTTGTTTCGTCGAAGAAATTTACTGCAATATCTTTTGTTAAATTTATTTCGGTTTTACCCGATATAGATTTTGCATACCAATTGCTATCGGCATCGTTAAACCAAAAAATATATTTTTGTGCAGGAGAAATACTAATAGAAGAACGAAATTCTTTTTTCAATTCTTCTTTTTTTCCTGTTTCGGTATTTACCAAATAAAAATCGGCATAAGATGGTGCGTCCCACGAAATACGTTCTAAATACGGTTCATCAACACGAGCAATGGCATATTTTGCATCTTTAAAATTATATGTCATTACATTTTTAAAAACTGTATCTTCTATCTGCACAAGTTTTTTAGTTTTAGGATAATAAACCGTTAAGTATGCTTTTTGCTGGTCTTTTTTAAGCATCTTAAGTTGCTGTGGCATAATACGTTTATCTTTCCACGACCAAACATCTACATGGCATCGTTCTTCATCTAAAATACTATCGTTTGGCTCATTTATAGGCTTTGGTCTGATACCAAAAAATAAATTACCTTTTTCTTTAGAAAAAGAAATTGTTTTATCGGGGCTTACATCAAAATTTGTTGGTAAATTACCATGAATTGTATCGGCAATAATTTCTTGATTTGCATTTTCTAACAAAGAATAATATAACGAAAATGATTTTTTATCGACAGTATCGGCAGAAAAAACAAAAGCCATTTGTGTTCCGTGTTCGTCGAGTGTAATATTTTTGGCTTCGCCTTGTGCTTCAAAAAACAATCTGCTTTTTTTGGTTTTTATATCAAAAACAAAAACTCTAGAAGTATCTAAACTATCGGTGGTTTGTGTTATAAAAGCTACTTTGTTAGAATAATTATCAATAGAATAATCGGTTACATAATCAAAATAAAATGTATCTTTTGTGTTTGGATAAAACAAACATAGTTTTGTTCCTTCTGATTTTATGTCACGTTTTTTTGTTTCTTTTTTAGATTTTTTAGATTTCTTTCTTTTTTTCTTTTTGCTGATAACAGGTTTTTCTTTTTTCTTGTTTTCTTTATTATGCAAAAACACAACAATATTGCTGTTATATTCCGATATAGAATAGTTTTTTATATTAGAAAAATGTGCAGTATCTCCCAAAAAAGTATAGATGAACAAACTATCTTTTGGCAAATCTTTTTTCTTTATTTTATCAAGTTTTTTCTTACGCAAACTGTCGGCTTGTGGCTTTACTTTAAAAACACAAAAATCTGATAACCCAGAAAAAGAAACTTTATATCCTCTGTTAAATTGTGCTTTTTTAGTTGTATTCATATTTTCTATATACAAAACACCATCACCTTTGTACGGATTTATTTCATAAAAAACCCACTCTCCATTATGCGAAATGTTATAAGAATTTAAATATTCCCAATCTTCGTAAAGTTTATGAGTTAAGGGCGTTTTTTCTTGCGAGAACAAACTGTTTGATAGGATTATTATAGCTAAATAAATAAAAGATTTCATAATTTAATTTTTTCAGTATTTTGAAACAAAGGTAAATAAAGTTTTAAAAGCAAGGTGTACTAAAGTGCATAGTTTTAATTTTCTCTGTGACCAATAAAAAGTTTTTTGTTTTATTAAAGATTTTTTCTTTGCACTTATAATTTACTTACATATATTTGTGATAATTTAGAATATTTCTATATTGAATTATAACTTATTGTGTTTTATTAAGTTGCAATCTGTTTAACATGAAAGAAGAAGATAAAATAATAGGAGAAGTAACCGAAAGCGAATATAAATATGGTTTTACATCAGATTTAAACGACGAAAAAATAAAAGTTGGTTTAACCGAAGAAACTGTAAGAACAATATCTGCAAAAAAAAATGAACCGGAGTGGTTGCTCGAATATCGTTTAAAAGCATTTAATTGGTGGAAAGAGCACGAAATGAAAAATTGGGCTCATTTAAATATTCCAGAAATAAAATATCAAGATATTATATATTATTCTGAGCCAAAGCCAAAAAAGAAACTTGAAAGTATGGACGAGGTTGACCCAGAATTAAGAGAAACTTTTGAGAAATTAGGTATTCCACTCGACGAGCAAAAAATGCTTTCGGGTGTTGCTGTAGATGCTATTATAGATAGCGTTTCGGTAAAAACTACTTTTCGTGAAAAACTTGCAGAACTGGGTATAATTTTCTGTTCGTTTGGCGAGGCAGTAAAAGATTATCCCGATTTAGTAAAAAAATATTTAAGCTCTGTTGTTCCGTATAACGATAATTATTTTGCAGCACTAAACTCTGCTGTTTTCAGCGATGGTTCTTTTGTGTATATTCCAAAAGGAGTTCGTTCTCCAATGGAATTATCATCATATTTTAGAATAAACGCTGAAAATACAGGACAATTCGAACGCACATTAATTATTGCCGAAGAAGGCAGTTTTGTTTCATATCTTGAGGGTTGTACAGCACCGCAACGTGATGAAAATCAACTACACGCAGCAGTTGTAGAAATTTATATTCACGAAAATGCCGAAGTAAAATACTCTACCGTTCAAAATTGGTATCCTGGAAACAAAGAAGGAAAAGGCGGCATTTTTAACCTTGTAACAAAACGTGGAATTTGCTACGGAAATAATTCCAAATTATCGTGGACACAAGTTGAAACTGGCTCTGCAATTACTTGGAAATATCCAAGTACAATATTAAAAGGCGATAATTCTATAGGAGAATTCTACTCTGTGGCTGTAACAAATAATTATCAGCAAGCCGATACCGGAACAAAAATGATACATCTAGGTAAAAACACTAAATCTACTATAATAAGCAAAGGGATTTCGGCAGGAAAAAGTAACAACTCGTATCGTGGTTTAGTAAAAATTACAAAAAATGCAGATAATGCACGTAATTTTTCTCAATGCGATTCTTTATTGCTTGGCAGTACTTGTGGTGCTCATACATATCCATACATCGAAATTGATAATAATACCGCAATTGCAGAACACGAAGCTACAACCTCGAAGATTAGCGAAGACCAAATTTTTTATTGCAACCAACGAGGAATACCAACCGAAGATGCAATTGGCTTAATAGTAAATGGTTATGCGAAAGAGGTTTTAAGTAAATTGCCAATGGAATTTGCTGTTGAAGCACAAAAACTATTGCAAATCAGTTTAGAAGGCAGCGTTGGATAAACCGAGTTAAAAGTTTATAAAGTTGAAAGTTCATAAAGTTAAAATAAGACTAAAAGAGCATCTAATATCTAAAATCTAACAATTATGTTAAAAATAAAGAATTTAAAAGCATCTATAAACGGGAAACAAATTCTTAACGGAATAAATCTCGAAATAAAAGTAGGCGAAGTTCACGCTATAATGGGACCAAACGGTTCGGGCAAAAGTACACTTTCGGCAGTAATAGCCGGCAGAGAAGATTACGAAGTAACCGAAGGCGAAATAACTTATAATGGTAAAAATTTACTTGAAATGTCGGTAGAAGAACGTGCCGCAGCAGGGATTTTTTTAGGATTTCAATATCCTGTTGAAATACCGGGAGTTAGTATGGTTAATTTTATTAAAACCGCTGTTAATGAACAACGTAAAGCACAAGGTTTAGAGCCATTAAATGCTTCTGCATTTTTAAAATTGATGCGAGAAAAGAAAGATTTGGTAGAGATAGATTCTAAACTTACAAATCGTTCTGTTAACGAAGGTTTTTCGGGCGGAGAAAAAAAGAAAAATGAAATTTTTCAAATGGCAATGTTAGAGCCAAAATTTGCAATATTAGACGAAACAGATTCTGGTCTTGATATTGATGCACTAAGGATTGTGGCAAATGGAGTTAATAAACTTAAAAAGCCTGATACTGCAACCGTTGTTATTACTCACTATCAGCGTCTTTTAGATTTTATTGTGCCAGATGTTGTACATATTCTTTACAACGGAAGAATTGTGAAAACAGCAGGAAAAGAACTTGCTTTTGAGTTGGAAGAAAAAGGGTATGATTGGATTAAAAAACAGGTAGATAAATAATTTTTAATTAAGGTCTACTGAGAAATGCATAACAAATTGTTATAAAAATATTTAAACTAAAATACGCTGTTGTAAGTGCAAACTTTTGAAAACATATGTGCTTATAAGTTTGCATTTACAAATGTTAAAATTATAGTTTTATGCTTGCTCTGAGGCACATCATATTTTTATCTTCTTCAATTTGAGGTATGTATATACATCTGCATTTCAGAAAATAAAAATCTAATACACCTCAGAGCTTTTCAGCAGACCCTA
>Ga0256827_10002702_pt1 | contig 11349 bp, 13 predicted proteins | sample CV84metaG_FD_185977 | JGI IMG/M metagenome (GOLD analysis project Ga0256827, IMG submission 185977) | Hydrothermal vent microbial communities from East Pacific Rise, Pacific Ocean - CV84 | ecosystem: Environmental > Aquatic > Marine > Hydrothermal vents | place: Pacific Ocean: East Pacific Rise... | reverse complement strand
AATTTGAGGTATGTATATACATCTGCATTTCAGAATATAAAAATCTAATACACCTCAGAGCTTTTCAGCAGACCCTAATTATGATTATTATCATTGTTAAATTAAATTAGTTTTCCTACTTTTGGTTTTGCTTGAAAAATCATAATTATGAAACAAAAAAATCTTTTATTTATTTTTGGTCTTTTTTTTGTGAGTTTATTATCTGCACAAGTAGAAAAAAACACTCAAATATTTGAAACAATATCGGTTACAAGTGCCGACACACTTATAGCAGCAAATTATTTAAATCCAAATTTTATTATTCTTGATATAAGAAGCATATCGGAATATAATATAAAACATATTGAAAACGGAGTAGAATTAAACTACTATAATTCAGATTTTTTAAGCTCCTTAGATACATTAATAAAAGATAAAATATATCTTTTGCATTGTGCCTCCGGAGGAAGAAGTGGTTCAGCGTTCAATTCTATGAAAACAATGGGATTTACCGAGGTTTATAATCTTTCAGGAGGTATAAATGCTTGGCAAAGTGCAGGTTTCCCTGTTGTTACTTCGGTTAGCCCTATAATTTTATCTGTATCGGACACTACTGTAATATTTACAAATACCGAAATAAACACAATAGATACTATTGAGTTGAAACTCACAAATTACGGAAATGACACTCTCAAATTTTTAAATATTACCGATTTGTCGGGAACAGAATTTACAACAAATTTTAATTTACACGATTCCTTAACTGGTTTGATGGATTACAGTTTTAATATTTTTTATTCTCCTACCGATTTGCTCGACGATTCCACTATTTTTACAATAGAAACTAATGGTGGAACACTGCAATATATTTTAAAAGCTCATGCAATTACTACTTCTATTGTTGATATAAACACTAACAATATAACTATTTTCCCAAATCCAAGCACAGGTATTTTTAATATCAGAAATAAAAATGCAAAACAAATTGAGATACTAAATTTAAACGGACAAGTTATTAAATACAAGAAAATTAACTCAGAAAATTATTCTTTCGATTTAAGTAATCAAAAAAAAGGAGTTTATTTTGTAAGGTTAACAACAAATAATAATACTTTTGTTAGAAAGCTAATTATAAAATAATTTCTTTATGGATAGAATAACTATAATTTCGGGAGAAAAACATAGTGGTAAAACCACAAAATTATTAGAAATTATAACTGAACTAAAATCTAAAAATAAAACTTGTGCAGGAATTGTAGCAATTGGGATATTAAAAAATAACAACAGGTATTCTTTTAATATACAAGATATTACAACACAAGAAAACATGCCGTTAATGTCGGTTGATGAAAATCCAAAATTAAAAAAAATAGGAAGATTTTATATAAACCCTTTAGGTTTTCAATTTGGAGAACAAGTACTTAAAAAAGCTATAAATTCTAATCCAGATTATATTATTATAGACGAAATTGGTTCTTTAGAACTTAGCGAAGATGGGTGGTTTCATATTTTAAAAAATATTTTAAAAACAGAACAAAAAATTATTTTTACAGTAAGAAATAAGCTGATAAATCAATTAATAAAAAAATTTAATATTAGTGAATATAAGTTAATTAAAGTATAAATATAAAAACTAATTAGTATTTTAGCACAAACTTTAAACTAATAAAAATATGAAAAATACACTTTTAATTTCAGTAGTAGTATTATTTTTAGCTTCGTGTTCAAATATAAGTTTCGAAAATTCTATGCCGCAAAATACCGAAAGTTTCAATACATTTCCAAAAGAATTAATAGGTACATATTTTGATGGACAAAAAGACACTTTAAAAATTTATGAAACTTGTTTTGTTTATGGAAAACTTGACAGGTCTATATTATACATGAACGATACTCTTAAAAAGGGCTTTGTTGAATTAAAACATTTTAACAATTATTATATGCTAAATAAATACAATGCTAAAACAAAAATTTGGCAAATTATACCTTTTACATTTAATAATGGAGAAATAGAAGTGTATTCTGCAAATTTAGATAAACAGAAAGAACAACTACGTGCAAGCGGCGATACTACTGCAAATATTAGTACTATTATTGAACAGATTGAAAAAATAACTCCTGTAAAAATAATAGATAAACCTGGTGAAAATGAAATTAAAGATTACATTATAAATCCTACAAACAAAGAGTTAGAAGAGTTATTCGAGCAAGGATATTTTATGAAAACCATAATCTTTAAAAAAATAAAGAATAAATAAAATGAGACTAAAAACTCATACATTATTTTTATCTATAATTTTTGTTGTTGCACTATTTCAGAATTGCAACACTGTTACAGAAAATAGTATAGTAAAAACTAAGGATACAATACAAATAAACGAATTTGAAACACTAATAAACTATCTCGAAAATAATAATAATTATATTAATTCTGATATGTTTCCATCGCTAATATCTACCAAAGAGGTGTTAGAGAATATAGGAAATAATAAATATTTAATTTTAGATTTGCGTGAAAAAGAAGCATTTAGTTTAGAGCATATAGAAGGTTCTAAAAACATAAAAATGAATGAATTAGTACAATATTTTGATAGTAAAATAAATTATCTCGATTACGAAAAAATAATACTTATTTGTTTTTCGGGACAAAATGCAAGTTATGCCACAGGTGTTTTAAGGCTTTTAGGTTACAATAATGTTTATGCCCTGCAATTTGGCTTAGGTTATTGGAATACGGAAATAGCATACAGCGTTTGGGGTAAAAATATTTCTAGCGATTATAAAAATGTTTTAGATTATAATAATTATAAAAAAGCACAAAAAGGAAAACAGCCCAAAATCAATACAGGATTAACAAACCCAAAAGAAATATTAAAGGCAAGAGCCGAACAGGTTTTAAACAATGGGTATAAAAATTATTTGGTAAATATGACCGAAGTATATTTGAATGGCTCAGCTTATTATATTGTAAACTATTGGGATAAAGACAAATACAATGCAGGGCATTTAGTTGGAGCAATTCAATATACACCAAAAAAATCTTTGTTAAAAAATACCTATCTATACACACTGCCAACCGATAAAACTATTGTTGTTTATGGTTCTACAGGATTAGACGAAGCCTTTGTTGTAGCATTTCTTAATATTTTAGGATATAAAGCAAAAGGTTTAATTTATGGAGCTAATGGTTTTATGCACAGCATACTAGTTAAAAATAATTGGAATCCATATCTAAAAGAAAACGTACATAACTATCCTTTAGTTGGCTATTTAAATCAATAATATCATTTTTTATGCAAAACAAAATATTACACAATATTTGTGTAATTGTATTAAACTTAATGAAAATTAATTTAATATCTTGCGACATTATATTTTTTGTACAAAATAAACTATTTTAAAGTTATAAATTTTAGTTATTTTTACCATCAAATTTAAATTAGCTTATTATGAAAAGGTTTTTACTTATAGCATTAGTTCTTGTTTTTACATTCTTATCTTGCAAAAAGAAAGATGATAATATTGCACCGCCACCACAAGAAATTGTTACATCAGACACATCTGGTTTAACAGGAGAATTAACCGTAAAAACATTTTATGTGCAACACGGAGCCTCAAATATTACTCCTTTGGCCTTTTCAAATGTTTTTTTATATGCCAATTATGATGATATTATGATGGATTTGAATAATAATACAGAAAATTTGGCAATTTATCGTTTAACCACAGCATCAGACAATAATATTGCATATTTTGGTTTTATAAACTATGGGAACTATTATGTTTTAGGATTTAAAAACGAAGCAGGATATTATTACGAAAAAGTTTCAATTGTGCAGGTTCGCCCTGGCAGACAAGAGTTTCTAAATTTATATTTAGATGAAATACCACCTTCTTCGTCTAAACAAAATCATTTTAAAGCTATTGAAGATCTAAAAAAATTACAGAAAATAAAATAATCACTATGTTAAAATCGATGACAGGTTTTGGAAAAGCCACAAAAAGTTCTAATAATAAAACGCTTGTAGTAGAAATAAAATCTTTAAACAGTAAACTTTTAGATTTAAATATTAAATCGGCAATACTTTATAGAGAAAAAGAAAGCGAGATAAAAAATATTATTTCAAAAAAACTTGTTAGAGGTAAAATAGATTTACAAATTACAGTAGAATATACAGGAGACGAAATTGCAACTACAATAAATCAAAATATTGTAAAAAACTATTATAAGCAACTTTCTGATATTGCTAAAGACCTGAATATAAGCATTAGCGAAAGCTCTTTGCAAGCAATTATTAGAATGCCCGATGTAATTACAACACCAAATATTACATTAAACAAAGAAGACATTAATTTATTGTACTCTACTTTAGATGAAGCACTTAATAAAATAGATGAGTTTAGAATACAAGAAGGAAAAATAACCGAAACCGATTTAACAAATAATATTTTAAATATAGAAAAACTTTTATCTAAAGTTGAAGAACCAGAAAAACAAAGAATTGAAAAAATAAAAAATAGAATAAAAACTAATTTAGATGAATTAATAGATAAATCGAAAATAGACGAGAACAGATTTGAACAAGAACTAATTTTTTATATCGAAAAACTTGATATATCTGAAGAAAAAGTTCGTTTAGCAAATCATTGTAAATATTTTTTAGAAACAATGAATACCAAAGAATCTCAGGGAAAAAAATTAGGTTTTATTTCGCAAGAAATAGGTAGAGAAATTAATACCTTAGGCTCTAAAGCCAACGACACAACAATACAAAAAATAGTTATTCAAATGAAAGATAACTTAGAAAAAATTAAAGAACAAATTTTAAATATTTTGTAGTGTATATGTCAGGGAAACTTATAATATTATCAGCACCATCGGGAGCAGGCAAATCTACAATAATATCGCACCTGTTAAAAGAAAATGAGTTTAACTTAGAATTTTCGATATCGGCATGTAGCCGCAAACCTCGCAAAGGAGAAAAAAATGGCAAAGACTATTATTTTTTATCAACCGAAGAGTTTAAACAAAAAATTAAAAATAATGAATTTATAGAGTGGGAAGAGGTTTATGAAAATAATTTTTATGGTACTCTAAAAACAGAAATTGATAGAATTTTTGCCAAAAATAATAATGTAATTTTTGATATAGATATTGCAGGAGGGTTAAATATTAAAAAACAATATTCGCAAAATGCAATATCAATTTTTATTATGCCCCCCTCGGTTGCCGAACTCGAAAAACGCTTGCAAACAAGAGGCACAGACAGCGAAGAAAATATTAAGAAAAGAATAGATAAAGCAAAATATGAAATTTCTTTTGCCGATAGTTTCGATAAAAAAGTGGTTAATGAAAATATTACAAAAGCTGTTGAGGATACTAAAAAAATAATTTCTAAGTTTTTAATAATATGATTAGATTATTTTTTTTAATATTATTCTTTTTATCAGTATCAATTAAACTTTTTTCACAAAATCAATCTAATATTGAAAATAAAAAAAGAATTGAATATTTATATAATCATCAAGATTGGAGACAATTAATAAAAGTTTGTAGTGTGAAAAAAGATAGCATAAAAAAAGATTCTAAAACAAGCTTTTATTTAGCAATATCTTATTATAAATTAGGCAAGTATCGTATTGCGAATAACTATTTTGATATCGCCTACAAAACAGATACAAGTAAATTTCTAAAAGAAAATTATTATACATCATTAGTGCTAAATGATAATATTATAGAAGCTCGAAAACTGTCTGATGATATTACAGATAGTTTACTTAGAGAAAAAATTAATGTTAAAAAAAATACTTTTGTGATTTCAATTTCGGCTTTATATGGTGCATTTTTTAGCAATGATTTCGACAAAAATGTTACCAAAAACATAAATGATACTATTTTTAATAATATATACAGAGATAAAATAAATCAATATTTTGCAGGAAATATAAATTTACGCTTAAATTCATACTACAATTTGTATTTATCATATAGTAATTCTAATATTCTTAAAATGCAATCAGTTGTTCTAGATACTTTTAACCAAGATTTTAATATTAATTGTAATGAAAATAACATGTTTTTTAAGATAAAATATAATTCATTAAAAACTGATTGGTATGTAGGTCTGAATTTGTGGGACAGTCAAGAAAAATATCATTATTTTCAGTATAAAGATAATGATATTTTAAAAGCTACTCAATATATAAGCAAGATGAGTAATTATTTATTTGCAAATGGTAATTATAATTTTAATTATGTTTCCGTAGGATTAAATTTTGGATATGGCGACTTGTTTTACCATAAACAAGTTCAGCTTGGTTTAAACTTTGAATATTATCCTTTTGCAAATAATGATTTAGTTTTATATTTCTTTCCAACTTATATTAAAACAAAAAATTTATATCATAAATATTATACAATTAACAATTTGAATAATAATAGCTATTATAGCAATATAGAATTAATTACAAAACTTGGTTGTGATGTTAAATTATTAGATAATTTTAGATTTTCTGCATCGGCAAACTTTGGGGGTATAAATATTTTGCACAAAACCCCAGATTTTTTTATCTATGATGACTTTAATGACATTAGGTCATTATATGAAATAAAAATTACTTACTCTATTATTAATAATCTTTCTTTCTTTATATATTATTCATACAGTAATCAAATACATTACTATATAAATAATTATAGTACAAATAACAGTCAGTTGATGAGTTATCAAAGTTTTATGGGTGGTTTAAAATATAATTTCTAATGAATAAAAATATCTTACATATTATTTTTTTGGTTATTTCTTTCCAATCGTTTGTGTTAAAAGCACAAGACACTACATTACAAAACATAGATGCACAAACATATAAGCTCTATACAGAAAAAAATTGGAAAGAATTAATTAAATTTTCCAAACAAGCAATAGATAGTAATATAGATTTTTATTATTTGCGTATGCGTTTAGGTATTGCATATTACGAACAACACAGGTATAGCCTTGCAAATAAGCATTTTAAGAAAGCAAAAGAATTTTATAATAACAATATTGTAGATGAATATCTTTACTATTCTTATTTTTTTGGAGGTAATTTTGCCGAAGCAGAAAAATTGTCGAATAATTTTACCGATAGTTTAAAAAATAAATTGCAATTAGAAAAAATAAAAACTATTAGCTCTTTTAATCTTATTTATGCCGGATTAATTAATTCTGATTACGATAAGTTAAAAGAAATAAAAACCAACAAGCCCTATACAAGTGTATTTAACAGATTTAGAGATAAATATAACCAATATTTTGGAGCAAGTATAGGCTTGCATTATAATCCTAATTTTTCATCAATTTTATCTTTTGGCTATTTATATCAACCAAAAACACAAGTAATACAAAATATTGTTTCAGATAGTAGTATGTATAACTCAACTAAACAATCTAATGCATATATTAGCTTAATATACAACTCATTAAACATTGATTGGTATTTAGCTTATAATTTTATTAATATTGTAGATGATTATAATAATATTGTAGAAGAAGAAATTAAAGAAAAACATATAAAATATAACGATATGTTGATTGCAGGTGGAATAAAATATAACCAACCATATTATTCTATAATGGCAAGTACAAGCTTTTCTAATTTAAATTCGCATCAACAATTTCAACTTAGCCCAAGTATTTATTTATACCCAAAAGCAAATAAAAATATTGTCTTTTTTGTAGAACCTACATACCAATATATAACAGATAAAAATAATAAGAAAAAACATAAACAATCTAATGATACAACTAGTTTTTCTGAGAATAATTTTATATTTAAAATTGGATTACAAACCAAAATATATAAATCATTATTTGGAGAAATAGATTATTATAATGGTAAAATATATGAATTTAACGAGCTAGGAGGTTCAATAGTTTATAATGATGTAGATAAAATTAACGAATTATATAAACTTAAACTAAGGTATCAAATAACAAAAAAATTATCAGTTTTTGTATCATATACTTATGGCACAAAAAATCATATTTATTATATTTCTGAGAAAAAATTATCAGATATAATTACTAATAGCAAAGAAATTAAAATTACAAATCAAAATATTGTAGGGGGGTTAAAATGGGTTTTTTAAAAAAAAGTTTAGTTGTTTTCTTAATTCTATTAAATGGCGTTTTATTTGCTCAAGACATAAGTGCCATTACAAAAGCATTTGAAGAAAGCTATACTTTAGAACAAAAAGGAGAATATAAACAAGCAATAATTAAAATGAAATCGGTTTATATTCCAAGAGGTTACGAAATAAATCTGCGTTTAGGCTGGTTACATTATTATGCGGGTTATTATAGCGTATCTACAACATATTATCAAGTTGCTGTTGATTTAATGCCATATTCAATAGAAGCAAAGTTTGGATTAGCAAAACCATTAACAGCACTAAAAAAATGGGATAGTGCAATAAAAATATATAAAGATATATTGGAGTTAGACCCTATGAACTCAATTGCAAATTATCAACTGGGCACAATATATTATAACAAAAAAGATTATAATAACGCATATAAATATTACGAAATAGTAGCCAACGCATATCCATTCGATTATGATGCAACCCTAATGTTTGCTTGGACAAATTATTATCTTGGAAAAAGTAGAGAAGCCAAAATCTTATTTAAAAAAGTATTACTGATTTCGCCAAATAACCAATCAGCTCTTAAAGGATTGAAATTAATTTAGAACCTAGAAACCACAAGTTATGGTTTTCACCCTGTTAATTTACAAGCTGTTAAGCATTACTCTGCTTTGCTTTGATCCAAATAATTAAGCCCTGTCTATTAATATTTTAAAAGTATATCCTTATACTAAAAATATTATTTTTTAGAATCCCTCTTTAGAACTTTCAACTAATATCTTATCTTTGCAAAAATTAAATAATTTTAAAACGATGAAAAAAGCAGAAATTTATACAGAAAAAGGTTTAATGAAACTTGAGTTTTACGAGAATGACGCTCCCGGAACGGTTGCAAATTTTATTAAATTATCTAAAGAAGGATTTTACGATGGATTAACTTTCCATAGAGTATTACCAGATTTTGTAATTCAAGGCGGTTGCCCTGATGGAACAGGAGCAGGTGGCCCCGGTTATTCAATTGATTGTGAAACTGATGGTGGAAACCAATATCACGACAGAGGAGTTTTATCTATGGCACATGCCGGAAAAAACACTGGCGGTTCTCAGTTCTTTGTTTGCCATAGCCGTAATAATACTGCTCATTTAGATGGTGTACATACTTGTTTTGGTAAGGTTTACGAAGGTCTTGAAGTTATTGACGAGATTCGTCAAGGTGACAAAATTGAAAAAATTGTTATTATTGAAGAATAGTAAAATATTGATTGAGAATATATCTTAAAAACCACTTAGGGTCTGCTGAGAAACGCATAACAGGTTATTATAAAGTCATTTAAACTAAAACGTACTATTGTAAGTGCAAACTTTTTAAAACATATGTGCTTATAAGTTTGCATTTACAAATGTTAAAATTACAGTTTTATGCTTGCTCTGAGGCACATCATATTCTTAGCTTCTTCAATTTGAGGTGTGTATATACATCTGCATTTCAGAAAATAAAAATCTAATATACCTCAGAGCTTTTCAGCAGACCCTAAATAGAGCTTGTCTATAAAGCCCGATTTCTGCGTTACGCTTGTTTGAAAAATGGTCATTTACATTATGTAAACTCACATTTTTTAACCTACGTAGGGCTTGAACTTGAACTTTCTAAATCATACGCTTGACTTTATAAACAGGCACTATATCGAGCCTTAAATAATTCTTTAAATTAAAAAAAATAATGTATATTTGACACCATTTGTAAAACAAATTTAAATTTATTAGATATGGCTATAATTAAACCATTTAAAGGCTTTAGACCTATAAAAGAAAATGTGAATAGAATAGCATCTCGTCCTTACGATGTGTTAAATTCTGACGAGGCAAGAGTAGAAGTTGAAGGAAACCCTTTTTCGTTTCTACACGTTGTAAAACCCGAAGTAGATTTACCAAAAGATGTAGATTTACATTCTGATATTGTTTATAATACAGCAAAAGAGAATCTTAATAAATTGATTAATGATAAGCAATTTATACAAGATGAAAAACCATGTTATTATGTTTATGCTCAAACCATGTTTGGAAAAACACAATACGGAATTGTTGGCGGTGCTGCAGTAGAAGATTATGTTAACGGTATTATTAAAAAACATGAATTAACTCGCCCTGACAAAGAAGAGGATAGAATGAACCATGTTAGAGTAACAAACGTAAATGCAGAGCCCGTATTTTTTGCATATCAAGATAATGCTAAATTAGATAAGATTGTTGCAGATGCTGTTAAAAACGAAGCCGAGTACGATTTTACTACAGAAGATGAAGTAGGACACCATTTTTGGGTTATTAACAACGAAGCAACAGTTGCAAATATAGAGAAAATTTTTGCCGAAGAGGTAGCATATACCTATGTAGCCGACGGACACCACAGAACTGCAGCAGCAGGATTAGTTGGTAAAGAAAGAAAAGAAAATAATCCAAATCATACAGGCAACGAAGAATATAATTTCTTTATGGCAGTTCATTTTCCTGAAAGTCAGTTAACAATTATCGATTACAATCGTGTTGTAAAAGACTTAAACGGATTAAACAAAGATGAACTTATTGCTAAATTACAAGAGAATTTTTCTGTTAAAGAAATGGGTGCCGATGAGTATAGACCAAACGAATTACATAATTTTTCTATGTATATTGATGGAAAATGGTATTCCTTAACTGCAAATTCAAACACATATAATAATAACGATCCTATTGATGTTTTAGATGTTACCATTTTAACAAAAACAATTCTAGACCCATTGTTAGATATTAAAGACTTACGCCGTTCTACAAGAATTGATTTTGTTGGAGGTATACGTGGTTTAGGAGAATTAAAAAAGCGTGTTGATAGCGGCGAAATGGCAGTTGCATTTGCACTGTATCCTGTTTCTATGAAACAATTAATGGATATTGCAGATAATGATAAAATTATGCCTCCGAAAACTACTTGGTTCGAACCAAAATTAAGAAGCGGATTAGTTATTCATAGTTTAGACTAAAGAATTAAATTAATTATTATTACCTCATTTTATCAATCAGTTTTTTTTAATATCTTTACTACAATTTTAGATTTTGAAAAATTAATAATAAAAATATCATATTTATGTCAGTAAAAAGAGTTTACACCTTTGGAAACAAAGAGGCAGAAGGTAAAGCAGAAATGAAGAACCTTTTAGGTGGTAAGGGAGCAAACCTTGCAGAAATGAACTTAATTGGCGTTCCGGTAC
>Ga0256827_10002701_pt1 | contig 11350 bp, 11 predicted proteins | sample CV84metaG_FD_185977 | JGI IMG/M metagenome (GOLD analysis project Ga0256827, IMG submission 185977) | Hydrothermal vent microbial communities from East Pacific Rise, Pacific Ocean - CV84 | ecosystem: Environmental > Aquatic > Marine > Hydrothermal vents | place: Pacific Ocean: East Pacific Rise... | reverse complement strand
ATTGGCTCATCTTTAGTTTCCTTTTTACAAGCTGTAAAAACCATACCTGCTGCTAAAGCAAGCATCATAAAATTTGTTTTGAGTTTCATCATTTACTATTTTAATTATACATAATTTTTAATCCTATTTCATAATTCATTAATGGTGTCGGATACCATTCCCTCACCATATATTCTGTGTTAAAAATATTATTTGCTTTAGCAAAAACATTAACATTAATCTTCTTATAATCATACGAATAATTCAAATTCACATCTGTGAGCATATATTTATCTAACCAACTCTTATTATCAGCTGTAGTATAGCGCTGACCTACATATTTAAAGATGATATCGGCACGTATTTTTTTGTATTGTAATCCCAAAAGACCATTTGCCTGGTAATAAGGAATATAAACCAACTGTTTGTTTAGCACATCATCACTTTCATTATCTGCTTTTTCTTTTAAACTAGCATCGGTATAGGTATAGTTTATATTTAAAAAGGCGGTTAAGGTTTTAGTGAAGTTATAGCTAGTGTTCATTCTAAATTCCAAACCTTGAGTCATCACGAGTTTTTTATTCTGTGGCGACCAAAAATCGCCATCTGGCTGCCAATATATTAGATTTGAGAATTTGCTATAATAAGCTGAGATATTAGTGTTTATCTTAAATCTCCCCTTAGTTTTTTGGTAATTAAGACCTAAATCTGCCGAATAGCCTTCTTCATCTTTAAGATCAGGATTTCCTTTAGCATAGGCACCAACCCAATACAAATCGTTGAAGTTTGGTGTTCGGTAGTTTTTACTAATATTTGTGTTAATGCTGAAATTCTTAAGCACATACACTTCGGCCTTTAAACCATAAGTAAGTGGTTTAAATACCGATGCCACAGCTTCGGTTCGCAAATTGGCATTTAAAAATATTTTATCCTGGATCTCTAACTTATAGGAAATGAAAAAAGCTGTTTTATTGAGTACTTGAGTAGTATTATAATTATCCGATCTCACTTTATTATAATTATTATTCACACCCATAAGCACTGAGCTTTTATCATTGATTTTATAATTACCAATGGCTTCGGTTACATTATTTAAAGAAATATGGTTTACATCTAACTGAATCTCAGGTTTAATAAAGTTCTGCTTTGAGAAAAACAAACCATTCCGTATTTCTAAATCAATATATTTGCTCTCTCTATTATAAGCCGCTGCCCAACGGTAAAATTCATCGTATTGTGTGGCATAGCCATCAGTTACCGTCATATTGGGGCTTATCTCGCTATAGTTATCTTGATACCAAAACTGCGTGTTAAATTCATTTTTCTCATTTATTCTGTAATATAATTCTTGTAGAAAACCATAATGCTTTACGGCAGCCCGGTCTAAGGTATCAATAGGATGGTCTTTTTTAGCAAAATTGACATATTCAAAATCATTTTCTGCAGCTGAATAAAACAGCCTTGTTCTCAAAAAAAGTTTTTTTGTCCCGTAGGAAACATCTGCCAAACTCGATTGTTGCCCAAAACTTCCAAAACTCTGCTGAATACCAGCACTTAATCCAGCATAATAATTAGCTTTATTATTAAGTTTTATAGTGCCTCCCACAGCCCCACTTCCATAAAGTGCACTGTTGCCGCCATAGTTAATATCAATCTCATCGATGATACTTATAGTGGATAAAGCTAAATTAAACTCCCCATTTAGAGGGTCTTGCAGATTAAAGCCATTCCATAAAATGGCTGTATGGTTAGCATTTCCTCCTCGCATAGATACTGAGCTAATACCACTAACACCGTATTGGTTGATAGTGATATTTGTATTATTTGATAATAATTCATTTAGAGTTGCTGTAGAATATCTTATTAATTCTACTTTTTCTATGGTCTGAGTGGCACGAGTTTGAGATTGTTTTTCGAGAATACGTGAAGATGTAACCTCCACTTGATGAAGCATAATAACACTATCCGATTCTTGTGCCAATGCTTCAGCACCCAGCAACAACAGTAATACGCAGAAAACAAAAACCTTTATAAAAGACATCTCAATTATGTTTATTCCCGAACAATTAACATCTGGCAGGTCTTCTGACTTACTCTGTTTTGTTTACCTTCCCATCTGAAAATGCAGACAGTGGCGTGAGATACAAAACTCATAGAGCTTACAGCTACGGGCATAGTTCCGGATTTACACCGGATTCCCTTTTCATTTCGATTCGATACACCGAATGCGAAACACCAAATTCAGGACAAAGATATATTTTTTATGATATCACTGACTTAAAAGTCAAAAAAAATCATTTTAAAATACAGATAAGAAACAGATGCTAATTTACTTACGAATATACATATTACAATAACTTTATGTTTTAGTATATCAGGATATATTAAAGTGGTACTTTAATATATCCTGTATATTTAAAGTATAAATGTAGAGAATATTTTTAAATAGATTCTTTCACCACAGCAGACACCAAAAACACCGCAGGCTTTTTCGATAGGGGATTTTCCTGTGTAACGACTAAAGTATCGTAAACGGTTTCGATATCTTTATAGTTTAACACCTCTTTGGCTGAACCCGATTTATGTATCGCCCCTTGATTCATCATCAATAATTGGTCGCAATATTCTCCCGCCAGATTCAAGTCGTGAAGGATCATTAACACACTTAGTTTTAATTCCTTATTGAGTTTTCGTAAAAGGTCTAAAACCTGAACCTGGTGTTTAATATCTAAATGAGAGGTAGGTTCGTCCAGGAGTAAAATCTCCGGTTCCTGTGTTAAGGCTCGTGTAATAGCCACCATCTGCTGTGCGCCGCCACTCAACTCTGTTAGTAGCTTGTCTTTATATTGATACACATCGGTGAGATGCATATATTTATGCGCTATCTCGTAATCTTTCTCACTCTCAAAGAACTGGAAACGGTTATTATAAGGATAACGGCCCAATAAAACATAAGCCTCCACGGTAAGCTCCGGAGTTTCGAAGTACTGACTCACAATAGCCAATTTTTGGGCTTTCTCTTTTAATGACAATTCCGAAACATCCTGAGCATCGATAAGAATACGTCCTGACTGCAAGTCCAAATCGCCGACAATACTCTTAAAAAGAGTGGTTTTCCCGGAGGCATTAGGGCCAATAATTCCGGTAAAGACAGATCGTTCAAGTTCAAAACTGATGTCTTGAAGCATAAACTCATCTTTATATCCCGCACTAATATGCTCAACGCTTAAAACCGCCTTCATCATCTAAAATTTTAAGAGTTTTTTGGATTTACTCATCGCTACCAGAAACACCGTTCCTCCAATAATTCCCGTAATCACCCCAATAGGCAGCTCATTGGGCGAGATGATGGTTCGGGCCAACACATCGGAGAGGATCAAAAAGATACCGCCTCCTAAAAACGTGCTAATCAGTAAAACACGATAATCGTTACCTACCAGAAAGCGCATAAAATGAGGCACTACTAATCCCACAAAACCAATCACACCGGCTGTCGCCACACTAATTCCTGTAATGACCGAAGCCACCACAAATAAGGTTTTCACCAATAAAGTGGTATTAATTCCCAGATGTTTGGCTTGTGATTCTCCCAATCGCATAGCATTGAGTTGCGGTACTAAAGCATAAAAAATCAGCAAACCTATCACCGAAACACTCACCACTGTATAAATTAAATACCTATTGGGTTCTTCGAGAGAGCCCATAGTCCAGAAAATAATATCCTGCAATTTCTCGGAAGTAGTGGTGGCCAGTAAAAACATAATGGCCGAGGAGGTAATAAAGCTGATCATCACCCCTGTTAAAAGGATAGAGTTGATATTTAAATGACTTCGGCGCATGCTGATCATATACATAAAAACAATGACCAATCCGGCACCAATAACACCCGAAACAGCTAATGACATAAAAGGAAATATCTGATTAATACCAAAAACAATAGTCATGGCCACGCCTAAGGCAGCACCGCCCGAAATACCCAAGGTATAGGGTTCCACTAAAGGATTACGATATACGGCTTGTAAAACCAGGCCCGAGATACTCAGAGCACCGCCCACACCAAAACCTAATAATATCCTGGGGAGCCTGATATTGGTAATAATCGAATATTCAATACCTTCTGGCTCATTAAATAGTGTCCAAAGCTGAGTCATAGAAAAATTCACCTCCCCAATAGACAAAGCCAACAGAATGGTCGCTCCTAATAAAATGAAAATAAGGAAAACGTACCAAAACCATATATGATGTTTTTTTGTCATCTTATTCTTTATCCTCATAAATTCGGTTGATGATATAGGCAAAATTCTCAACAAAATCCGATACCGTTGGCATGCTGGCCGATTCAACAATAAATATCTTATTGTTCTTTACAGCCGAGAGATCTTTATAGGAGGTCCATATCTCCTTTTCTTGCTTCCCCACAATCCCCATAGAACTAATAATAATACAATCGGGATTACGTAATAACACACTCTCACGGTTCACAATAATTTTATCTAAATCGCTAAAAATATTGGTGCAGCCCGCAAAGGTGATATAATCGTCCATGAAAGTATTGGGAATGACCACCGCAATGGGATTGGCCCCTAACTGAAAAAACACCTTTAGCTTTTCTTCTCTTTGAGGAAGCAGGGCTTTTAAACTATCTATGCTATGCCTGGCTTGTTGAACGAGTTGTTTGGCATAAGCCTCTTTACCTATGACTTTACCAATTTGGATAAACTGTTCGCAAAGACCTTTGAACGATCTATTATTTTCGATATAATTAACATTTATCCCATTCTGCTCAAGTATCTTGATGGATTTTTCATTGACCAAACCAGAAGCCAAAACCACATCGGGCTTAAGCAGCATGATTTTTTCTTCGTTAACATCAATGACCGATCCAACGATTAAGTCTTTATTTTCTTTTGAAATCTCACAATACGAAGTGGCACCTACAATATGATCTTTCATCCCCAAACGCACAATATCTTTAGTAAAAGAGGGGACCAATGAAACTATCCGTATCCCTTCTTCCGATTGATCAACCTTATTACTGGAACAAGACGACAAAACCAAAAGGAATGAAACCAAAAGTATGGTGAATTTTAACTGAACAATTTTCATTTTGCATTTATTTATTGCAAATGTATTTAAATAGCTCAAACCATGAATCAATATAAAGAAATATTTTGCGTGGGGAGCATAGCAGAAAGAAATCGCCTCAGGCAAGAATTAATAATAGGCTCTTACACCTTGATCCTATGGATGCCATAATCGTAATCCTGATCGATGATTTGAATAATCTTTTGATAATCTTCAGGATTTTTCACAAAATCAACATCATTGGTATCTAAAACTAATATCCGCATTTCCTGATGCTGCTTGATGAAATCGAAATAACCCGTTTGTATTTTATCCAGGTAGTCGTCTTCGATATTTTGTTCATAATCGCGGCCACGGTTTTTTATGTTCTTTTGTAGCCTTTCGACCGTTACAAACAGATACACCAATAAATCGGGCTTGGGAATAGAGGAATTGATGATATGAAAAAGTTTGGAGTATAAGCCAAACACATCGTCTTGCAAGGTCTTTTGAGCAAAGATAAGTGATTTATTAATGAAATAATCCGAGATGGTGAAGTTTTTAAATAAGTCTTGCTTGCTCAATTGCTCAGTCAGCTGCTGATACCTTTCGGCCAGAAACGACAATTCCAAAGGAAAAGCATATTTATCGGCATCATCATAAAACTTGGGCAAAAAAGGGTTGTCAGCAAAACCTTCGAGTATTAATTTGGCATTATACTCCTCAGCAATCATGGTTGCCAGCGAGGTTTTCCCGGCACCAATGGTTCCTTCTATGGTTATAAAATTATACCTGTTCATTGAGTTGTATGGCTTTTGAGCTATCCTGACAGTCGTTGGCTAAATCCCGAATAGTCTTTTTTAAAACAGGATGTACATATTCCGGAATAATTTCCAATAGTGGTTGTAATACAAAATTACGTTCTTGCATTCTGGGATGGGGAACGATCAAATTCTCGGTATTGATGATCTCATCAGCATAAAAAATAATATCCACATCGATGTTTCTATCCTGATACCCCTGCTGATCTTCCTCCCTGATTCGGCCCAATTCATCTTCTACATCCAAGGCAATTCTTAAACATTCTTCCGCCGATTTCTCAGTTTCTATCACCATAGCAATATTAATAAAATCGTCGGCCTGAAATCCCCAGGCAGCAGTTTTATAGAAATACGACTGGTGTGTCAGCATTCCCATCTGTTGTTCTAAGAGGGTCATGGCATTTCGTAAATAGCCACGTGTATCGCCCTCATTACCGCCCAAAAGCAAAACTATTTTTTTGTATTCCATAGAGAGCAAAGGTAAAAATTCAAGCTTTTATTCAGGAAAAATATTCAGGATTTTATTAACTTTTTTACTTCTTATTGCCCAAACTCAGTTTGATGAGCCATTAATCTACGATGGGTGAAAAGGCGGTATAATAAACCTTCGATTTTTTTATCATAAAGAGGATCGGAAGCCCATCGCCCCGATAAACCATAGATGGTTGGAGCGGTACCACGTTTGACATATTTAAACCGTTTATCAACACATTTACTCTCGGTGTCCTTAAATGAAGCATAGGCTTTAAGATGCTGGATATGAGCTCTCACACCGGTCTGAATATCGGGAAAGCTCTCCCCTTTAACATGGGCAGCCGTTGCCCCCAAACCACAAAAATTATTCTGATATTTCTGCACACTGCCACCATAATTCAGGAAGCCCGTTTCCAAAGCCATCTGGCAAAAAGCAATATCGTGGTTAACGCCCTCTTTCATACTTTCTTCAACATAAATGCTGGCTATTGCAAAAGCTTGTTGGTAGCTAATATCGGGGTTATTAAACTGTAGCAAAGACACTAAATCTGCCACATCGCTTTTGCCCTGATCCATGATAAAAATAGAATAATAGTTCTGTGAGGTAAAAGTTACTTTTGAAGGAAAGAATGGCTCTGTTGCATGAATCTTAATCACTAACAACCATAAAACAATTAAAAATATTCTTCCTTGTAACTTCATCATAAAAAGCACGTCATACAACAGCAATACGGATACTGTTACACAAAAGTGATAAAAATATGACATCGATTTGATGTATGAAGATGAATATTTACACAACAAAATGTTAATATGATTAAGAGTAAAAAATAGTATCTTCGCATAAACAAAAAATAAAATAAAATGGGACAATTCTTTAAATTTACATTAGCATCAATTCTTGGTGTTTTTTTAGCAATCTTTTTATCATTCTTTTTAATGATTGGAATCATGGGCGCCATAGTAGCTTCTGGTGACGAAGAAGTTGTAGTGAAAGAGCATAGTATATTACGATTGAACTTAGATTATGCTATTCAAGATAGAGGTTCTAACGATCCTTTCTCAAACTTTAAACCCGGAAGTTTCGACATGAAAGAAACACCAGGATTAGATATGATCTTGAAATCTATCAAGAAAGCCACCACCGATCCTAATATCGACGGCGTTTATCTTAATGCGGCTTCTGTAGCGGCAGGTGCTGCTCAAACAGAAGAAATTCGTGATGCCCTGAAAGAATTTAAAAAATCCGGGAAGTTTGTCATAGCCTATACCGAAGGCTACGATTTAAAAGGCTATTATTTATCATCGGTAGCTGATGAGGTATATGTTCACCCCGAAGGCATGATTCTCTTTAAAGGATTAAATGCCGAAGTGATGTTCTTTAAAGGAACACTTGAGAAACTTGATATCGACATGCAAATCATCCGCCATGGTAAATTTAAAGCTGCCGTGGAGCCTTTCCTTTTAGATAAAATGAGTGATGCCAACCGTGAGCAGACCACAGCTTTAATAAGCTCCATCTGGGGTGATTTCTTAAATCAGATTAGTGAATCGCGACAGATTAGTGTTGAGGAATTAAATAAAACAGCTGATAAATTATTGGTTGAAGATCCTTTGAAAGCTTTAGAGTTAAAGTTTATTGATGGCATTAAATACCCCGACGAAGTTACAGCTCTCTTAAAAGAGAAATCCTCAAAAGCAGAAGATGAGGACTTAGAGTTTATCAATGTGTCAAAATATTCCAAAACAGCTTATTATAAAACTAAAGAAACAGCTAAAGACAGGATTGCTGTGATTTATGCCAATGGTGAAATAAAAGGAGGCGAAGGCGATGATAGTTATATAGGTGAAGAAAATATCACAAAAGCCTTAATAAAAGCCCGTGAAGATAAGAAAGTAAAGGCCATTGTCTTGCGGGTTAACTCTCCGGGTGGTAGTGCTTTGGTTTCCGATTTAATCTGGCGCGAAGTGGTCCTCACCAAAGCAGAAAAACCTGTGGTTGTATCTATGGGTGATGTTGCTGCTTCGGGTGGTTATTATATCAGTTGTGCTGCCGATTATATCTATGCCGACCCAACAACTATCACAGGTTCTATTGGCGTTTTTGGCATGATTCCCAACACCGGTAAATTCATGACCAAGAAATTGGGAGTTACCTTCGATGGCGCTATGACCAACGAAAATGCCGATTTCATGACCATCAATAAAGCCCTCAGCCCTTACCAACGCCAAATGATACAAAATAGCGTTGAGAGAGTTTACGATCATTTTATTAGCAAGGTGGCTAAAGGCCGAGGCATGGCCAAAGCCGATGTAGACAGAATTGGACAAGGCCGGGTTTGGTCAGGAACACAGGCTATTGAGATTGGTTTGGTAGACGAACTGGGTGGCCTCAGAAATGCCATTAGCAAAGCTGCTGAATTAGCTGAGATTGATACTTATAAGATTAAATCGTTACCGGTGCAGAAAGATCCTTTCCAAAAGATCATGGATGATATTATGGGAGAATCTACTTCTGTAGCTATCAAATACTATTTAGGTGAGAATTATAAATACGTAAAGATGTTTGAAAATATCGAAGACCGTCATACCATTCAGGCACGTATGCCTTTTGAGATGACGATTGAGTAATGCGTTTATTATAAATAGAAGAAGGCCGTCTTTATCTCAGACGGCCTTTTTTATTCCTTTTAAAAACTGATCAAACGGCTTTTATATACGGAGTCCATATCGGCGGTTTTGGGAACACCATGGGTCAATGAATTCATCCAGGTGCCGTAAGTAGGGCCGGGCAATACAATATAATCTTCTCCAAAATCATTTAATAAATCAACTACCAAAGCATTTCTACTCCCTGTATCATGGCTGTCGAAACCCGAATCGAAATCGCCTAAAGCATCACCACAATACAATAAGATATCGTGCTTTTCTTTTACAATATCACGTCTGGGCTGTTTGTTACTCTCTGCTGTACGCAAAAACAAATGTAAGGAATCGGCAAAAGGGAAGCCATTATTTTGCAGGTTCTTTAATGTGGCAGCAGTTAAATGCGCTTTACGGTTACTAATGTAAAAAGTCTCTACTCCTTTTGATTCAGCATATTTCAGAAAGTCCAACGCCCCGGGTATCGACTTGGCCTGCGCCTTATTGCACCATTCGTCCCAATACTTTGGATAATCGGTATTTTCGATGATGCTTTTAGCCGTAAATGGCGAATTATCTAAAACAGTCTCGTCAATATCAACCACCACGGCCAGTTTCTTACTGCCTTGATAAGCCTCTAATTTCTCATCTAAACGGAACTTGGCTGTATGATAGGCCTGATAGCAAAGGGCTTTATATTCGGCAGATTGTTGCACAAACAAAGTGGCCATCAGTAAACCATCGTTATTAGGCTCTTGTAATTTTTCTTCTTCGCAATGGCAAGAGGTGAATAATAATCCCATAAAAGGAATGAGGAGGAATAAGAAATATCTGTTTTTCATTTGTTATTGTTTTTATTCTTGATTTTTAAATTCTGTCTGTTTTACAAGCATAAAGCAAAAACTATTCTCTATGTTGTTTAATAGATGGTAAAGATAATTGATACTTTACCGATACAATTCTGATAACAAAAATAGTAAGAATCGTCAACGGAATACCAATTTGAATATCGACCCCTAAATACCCCAATGCTATCAGCAAGAAAGCACCAATAAAACAGGCCGTTGCATATATCTCTTTGCGTAAAATAAGTGGCACATCGTTATTAAAGGTATCGCGTATCACACCACCTAATACGGCAGATATCACGCCCATAATAACCGCAAACCCGATGCCTATATCAAAAGCCAAAGCTTTTTGCATACCAATAATGGTAAACACGCCTAAGCCAATAGAATCGAACAGGAACAAGGCCTTTCGCCATTTTTGGATTTGCTTATGAAAAATAAAAGTAAAGATAACGGCCAGGATGATGACATAAAGATATTGGTAATTATCCATCCAACTCACAGGGGTACTTCCCAAAAGCAAATCTCTGGTAGTTCCACCTCCCAGAGCAGTAATAAAAGCCACGAAAACCACCCCAAACAAATCATATCTTTTCTCGGCAGCCGATAAAGCACCGGAGATGGCAAAGGCAAAAGTACCCAACAGATCTAAATAATAAATATAATTCTCTAACATCAGATGACTCAAAATATTTAATTATTTCTTCAGGCCTTCGGCATAAAAAGTTAAAGGCAATAAGCTGGAAATACCTTTTAGAATCTGGATTTTGGTATGAGGACTTCCTAAGATAATACGCATCTTGGTATGATATAGGTTCTCATATTCGGCCATTACCTGACGGCAGGAGCCACAAGGGCTGGCCGGTTCTTCCAAAGGAACTTCGTCGGATTTTACAGCTACAGCAATGGCTTTCATAGGCACGCCCGGATAATGCGCCGAAGCATAATACATAGCCACCCTCTCGGCACATAAACCACTGGGATAGGCTGCATTCTCCTGATTATTACCACTTACAATCTTACCATTCTCCAATAATACTGCCGCACCCACATTAAACTTGCTATAAGGGGCATAAGCCGAATCGCAGGCCGACCAGGCTTTCTCCAATAATTCCTTATCCGTGTCGTTCAGCTCCGAAATATGATCGTATTCCTCTATTTGAATCTGTAAATTAATATTCCTCATGCCAATAATATTAATATTGTTTAGAATGTAAAAATACAAAAAATACGCCTCCATAAAACCATCGTACTATATGCGAGCTTTGGCATATCCGGCATGAGTCATCTATACCCGGTTTTTCCCTATGGCATAACCATAAAGCACCAAAGTAAAATCAATGGCGAAATCAATAAAACTAAAAAGGAAATAAGATTACTGAATAATCAGCTTTTCTACAAACAGAGCCTCTTCTTTTTGAAGTGCCAAGAAATAAATCCCTTTATTAAGGAAGGACACATCCAAAGATGCCGTTTGATTTCGGAATAGCATCAGCTTCCCGGCGTATACTATCTTACCAC
>Ga0256827_10002700_pt1 | contig 11357 bp, 15 predicted proteins | sample CV84metaG_FD_185977 | JGI IMG/M metagenome (GOLD analysis project Ga0256827, IMG submission 185977) | Hydrothermal vent microbial communities from East Pacific Rise, Pacific Ocean - CV84 | ecosystem: Environmental > Aquatic > Marine > Hydrothermal vents | place: Pacific Ocean: East Pacific Rise... | reverse complement strand
CCTGCCATGTAGTAGGCAAACTCTCCACGTGAACTTTCAACTTTGACCCAAGTATCCCCTTTGGGGATCTTGAACTTCCTGTGTGTCGGGATCTTTGCCATGATCTCACCTTCAGGCATCTTTTCAATCACTTGATCCAAAATACGAATACTCTGGTCCATCTCTGCACGTCTGACCAGTGCTCTGGCATAGACATCTCCGGCAGTCTGGGTAGGAATATCAAACACCAACTCATCATAGACAAGATACGGTGCATCTTTACGTACATCTGCTTCCACACCACAGGCACGCAGTACCTGACCGACATAACCATTTCTGATAGCTTCTTCTTTCTCAATGACCCCTACACCAATGGCCCTTTTTTTGAAAGAAGCATTGTTGATAAAAATGTCATCATAGACTTTCAGTCTCTTTTTGAAGTGTGCCAACACAGCTTCAACTCTTTCTAAAAAACCTTCAGGAAGGTCTCTTCTGACACCCCCCGGATAGACATACATGTGATAGACTCTGGCACCGGTCAACTCTTCAAAAAGATCCAGTATCAGGTCTCTGTCAGCGATCGCCCACTGACCTACAGCATACAAACCTATAGATCCACTCTGTCCAGCCATCCAGAGACACTGTGATGCCAAACGCGAAAGTTCAAGGATCATTACACGAATGTACTGTGCTCTTTTACTCACTTCCAGACCGGTCAACTCTTCGACCGCCAAAGCAAAGTTCACTTCATTGGGATCTGGTTCAGGGACACAGATACGGCAGACAATAGTAAAGGCTTGAATGACCGTACGCCTCTCTATAAGCTTTTCAAAGCCACGGTGAAGGTAACCCACATGCGTGGTGGCTTTCTGAATGGTTTCACCTATAAGATCAAGCTCTATACTCATATTTCCTGTAATTCCAGGATGCTGGGGACCATGAAAGATTGTAATGTGTTTACTTGCCATCTTTTGCCTCTTTTTCAGCTTTGGCTGCTTTTTTCAATGCACGCAGTCTTTTCATTTCAACTTTCACATCAATATTGTCATCACGCCCTTCTCTGAAGGTCAAATGATTGTTCACAAATTCCAAAGTATCAAACTCCCGTCTAAGTGGTGGTGTATGTATCCAGTTTTCCAGACTTAGTTCTACAAGGTTACTGTTACCCGGAAAATCAATACCGTACATTTCATGCAAATCACGCTCCATAATCTCTGCCTGCTTGAACAGATGCACCAAAGAGTCAATATGTGCCTCTTCTCTGAGGATCATGGTCTGTACCATAAAAGTATGTTTCCGGTCTCTACTCGTTAAGAGATAAGAGATAGCAAAGTGCTCCTCTTCGATCCAGTCTGCACAGGTAATGGCATTGAGTGTACAGTAGTCATAATGCTGCACTAAAAAATCGATCAGATCAAAGAGATGAAATCTGCTTACAGCTATTTTGGCAAGATCCCTGCGTTTTATTTCTATCTCATCCGTGGCAAAACGGTTTTTGATATCGTTGAACATATTTGTCATATCAGACATTAGAGACCTCCGTCATACAGGTACCAGTCGGCATCATAGGCAGGTGCTACTTTAGAGCCCAGAACAGCTTCCTGGTTTTTTCTGTAAAATTCATAATTTTCTTCATATTTCTGCCAGGATGAAGCTTTACCCTCTGCGATCTCTTTCTGCAAAGCGATAAAGCCTTCCAAAATACTCTCAGGACGCGGCATACAGCCATTGACATACATGTCGACAGGAAGATACTCTTCAAGCTTCTTGATCGTGTTGTAAGAGTCCCAGTACATTCCGCCATTAATGGTACAAGAGCCAAGTGCCAGCACATACTTTGGATTGCTCATCTGTTCATAGGTACGGATGATACGCCGAAGTGTTTTGTAAGAGCAGTACCCGGAGACAATGATCACATCTGCCTGTCTGGGTGTTGCTGCACCCCGTATGCCAAGACGTTCTGCATCATAACGGCTGGTAAAGGTCGGCGGCATCTCTATGGCACCGCAGCCTGTACCGTATGCCAATACAAAAATGGAACGTTTTCGAAACCAGTTCATAAGATAATCGACTGAACTCTGATGAGAAGTATCGGAATTCAAGTCTGATTCCATCTGTTTTTGCTCTTTTAAATGTGTTTCATCCAACAAGCTTTCCTGAGTAAACCCTTCTTTAATAAAACCTTCCTGCATATTATTGACCTCCCAAAGTTGCCAAAAGTAAGCCGGCTACCGCAATGGCAGTAGGTACTTTGACCAAAAAATCTACGGACTGCGGTGTTTTGAACCTACCGTATATTGAACCAAAAGCGATCACAAAAAGAAAAAGGATGAAGGTTTTGACCAGTAATTCAATAAAGCCACCCGCACCGCCTAAAAAAAGATTGACCATCAAAACCAGTTTGGCAAAAGACATAATGGAGGACTGAGACATCAGCAATCCCAGGAACTTCCCACTAAATTCAGCTGCCGGTCCGGAATAGACTTCAACAGGTGCACCAACCACATCAAAAGGCGAATTTCCCATCATGGCAATAAAAGAGAACAATGCCCCTATAAATAGCAAAGGATAGGCAAAAGCATTAATGGTCGTCTGATTGGCAGCAATAGTTGCAATATCAGCACTGTGATTAATACTCATCAGTGCGATCACTGCAATATAAAAAGGCAATTCCATAGCAAACATACGTGTCAAACCACGGGTAATACCCATTGCAGCAAACGGACTGCCGCTTACACCTACACCCATAGCATTACCCAAAGGTCCCAGCATTATCAAATACAATACCACAAAAAGATTACCGTATTGACTTAAACCGCGAAAACTTTCACTCTCATAAAAGAAGGGAATGAAAAAAAGTGTCATCACTGCACCTGTCGTCATAATAACCGGTCCCAGATAAAACATCCATCCGTGAGAAGTACTCTCATCCTTAGAGAAGAACTTAATACTGTCAAAGAAAGACTGCAGGACTGTTGGTCCTATTCTTCTTTGAAATCTGGCTGTAATGTTACGATATAGTCCATAATAGAGGAAACCGACAAAATAGGCTGTAAGCAACATGCCCAATAGATCAAAAATTATCATTTTAACCCCCATAAAAGAAGTACCAGAAGAAAGATCATGGCAATATTGAAGTTCACAGAGAGATTCCCTGAATAGATCTTTCTAAAAAAAGTGGCAAAGGCAAAAAGCTGTTTCGAGAGATACTCATAAAAATGGCTTGATGAGTTTTTCAGTATGGTAGCGATAAACCCTACCCTCTTCAACTCTTTTCCCATAGAATATCCATAATGCAAGTGGGTACCTTCATTGGGTACTTCCCCACAATAGGCAATATCAAATCTGTCTTTTGCCTCTTTGACCTTGGAACGCAAAGAGAGAAGGATCAGCAGAACCAGCATAAAGACCACCATAAACGCAGCGATCACAATGAAACCGTTATAACTTCCATTCTGTGTTGCAAGAACAGAGATACCTTCCTGAGGCAATTGTTTAATGCCCAACTCTACCAGTATCGTGTTGAAATATCCTGTCAACAGACCAGGGAAAGTTCCAATGATGACCAGTATGGCAGAGAGCAGATACTGAGGTATCAGGAACATCAGCGGTACCTCTTGTATACTCTCCAGTTTTTTAGAAGTTGGATGCCCCAGATAGATCCCGTATATCAATTTATAGATATAGAGAAAGGCTGAAGCAGAGGAGAACATCATTGCAGAGAGTATCAACAGATTTCCATGTTCCAACAGTGTATTATAGATGAGGTATTTGGATGCAAATCCTGCCAATGGCGGCATACCTGCCAAAACAATAATACCAATAAGAAGCATCACGAACGACTGGGGCATACGATAGATCAATCCTCCCAATTCAGAAAACTTCGACTTGGAAGTCATATAAATAATACCTGCCACATTGATAAAGAGCAACAATTTTACCAAGGTATGGATAAGTGAATGATATAAAGCACCACTCATACCATCTGCAAAAGAGAGTACCGTCACAATATATCCCAACTGTGCAATGGAAGAGTATGCCAACACCCTTTTGATACTGTCTTCATTTAAAGCTTTAAAGTTTGCAATAATAGAACTCATAAGTCCTGTAAGTGCCAAAGTATATACAATCCAGGTATTTGGAAGAGCTGCAATATCTATTACCTGTACCAACAGTACGATCAATGCATAGACTGCCATTTTTGAAATGACAGCAGAGAGGAAAGGTGTAAAAAAATCATGTGACTGTGAGTAACTGTCCACCAACCAGTAATGCAGACCGATCATACCTAGTTTTACAAAAAGAGCAAACAACATCAACACAACAAATACTGTCTGAAGTGTACTGCTCAATGCTGTATAGGCATGATGCGCATCAGCATAAAGGAAAGAGTGTGCACCTGAATAGAGTATGACAATAGCAGCTAACAATGACATTGCAGAAGCCATTGCAAAGATAATGTATTTTACCAGTGCTTTATAGGTCAGAGTGTAAGACAAAAGCAGATAAGTTGTGATACTCATCACTTCCCATCCGATAAAAAAAAGCAGATAATCTGCACTGTAAACAATAAGCATCAATGATGCCGTCAGCAAATAGAGTAAAAAGTAGAAGCCTTTACTTAATTTATAGTGATAGGTTGTGATCGAAATAATCATAAACGACATAGCCACCAGCAAAGCAAAGAAGTTGGACAATGCCGTGGCATGCACTCCTATGGCAATATTTTCCAAACCGATTTTAGCCAGATCCATATGCCATGATGCAGGTGCAACACTGAGATCCAGTACTCCATACAGGGTTAAAATTGAAATGACAATAGTGAACATTCTCATTTGAGACCTCCTGAAAGCATATTTGCATATGTAGGGGAATCCAGCATCACCTGGGCAGCCTCATGAATGAAACCTGAAAAGAGCCAGGGAGCTGTTCCTACCAGAACCAGTACCAAAGCCAAAACAATAAAAACAGCTTTTTGCAACACACTCAAGTCCAGACCTGTTCTTTTCTCCTCTTTTGAGAAAAGATTTCCTGCAATTTTAAAGTAATAGATACTCTCAATAACTGAAGCAATAATGATCACCGCCAAGACCACATACTGACCTGTGAATGCAAAGTCTTTAAGTGCCAGGAACTTACCGACAAAGCCTGCAAGTAGAGGTATTCCTAAGAGTGATAACATTGCCAAGAGCATCATGAGCACAATAAACGGTGAGTGCATCACTTTAAGTGTTTTGATCTCTACACTTTTATATGTTTTTTCTATAGAAGCAATAGAGAGGAAAATGATCATCTTTGCAACAGAGTGTGCCAGAATAATGAAGAGTGCCGCAGTCAGGGCATTAGCATTTTCGGAAGCCATCACAGCAAAGATAAATCCTATCTGTCCCAAAGAAGAGTAGGCAAAAACCCTTTTAAGATTACTCTGTTTCAGTGCCACTATCTCTGCAGCAAGCATAGAGAATGCTCCCAGATAAATAAGGAAGGTGCCATACTCTGAAGCAGGCATGAACAGATACAGAAGATGGAAAAAGACAAAGAGATATGCTTTAACCACAATAGAAGAGAAGAGTGCATTGACCATAGAGCTTGACCCCTCATAAACATCAGTCACCCAAAAATTCAACGGGAAGATCTCCACTTTCAAACCAAATCCTATAAGAAGGAAAAGAGAGATCAGCAGTTTAATATTATCAGGCAGTGTAGTAAAGGTTTGGCTTAAAACAGCCAGATTTAAAGAACCAAGATAAATATAGATCATCGTAATGGCAAGTACAAGGAAAACCGATGCCATCATACCTGTCAGCAAATATTTAATACCTGCTTCCAAAGCTTTGGCTGTTTTTTCATAGGCACTTAAAATATAGGCGGTCACTCCTGCAATTTCAAAGAAGACATAAATATTGAAAATATCCGAACTTAGAACCAGACCGATACTGGCAGCAAGAAGCATATTGATCAAGATGAAAAATTTACTCTCTTGATGGTAGGGGTTTGTACGTCTATGAACAAGATAGTAAAAAGAAAAAAGCATCATCAAGAAAGTGAACAGTGTCACAAAAAAGAGTGATACTTCATTCAAGACAAAAGAGATTCCCAGAGGCGGAGCAATGGAAATGACTTCAATATGCCAGTTTGTAGACACAAGTAAAGAGAGTGCCAAAACAAATAATAAGGTCTGCATCGCAGTAGAAACATAGGCAATGCCATGCTTACCCAATTTAGCTAAAAGCGGTGTGGTAAACCCAAATAATAGTGGTAATGCTATAAAATAGATACTGCTCATGATTCACCCAACTCATTCATTTCATTAATATCTGTTTTTCCCATGAGTTTAAAATACTCAATGGCAAAACTCACCCCCAGTGCAAAAACTGCCATACCGATCACGATCGCAGTAAGGATCATAGCATGTGGAATGGGGTCATTCATTGCAACAAAAGCAGTATGTCCGTCACCCAGTATCGGTGCAGTAAAACGCTTGTCAAAGGTATTTCCTATAAAAAAGAGGAAAACTGCGATCTCCATAATAGAAACAGAAATAAAAATACGCAAAATATGTCTCTGTATCAAAAGTCCAAACAGACCGATAAAGAAAAGTATCATGGATCCTATATTGACCATTGCTGTAATCACGGAGTCTTCATTAAGAAAAGTGAAAAACTGATCAATCATCATCTCTCCTTTTAAGTAAATTCTGAACGATAAGACTCATTTCACTCCCTACTTTGATCCCAACTACAATATATATCAACGGGATGATCCCTCCACTGAAGAGCATTCCCATTTCAGAAATATCATGTGGCAAAAAGTTTCCAAGAAATCTGTCCAGTACGATCAACCCGATCAAGCCAATAAATACATAAGAGATACCGGCAAAAGTTTCCAATGCAGAGATTACAGCATGCGGCACTTCAAAAGTCTGATCAGATATCAGCAGTAGCAAAACACCAGAGGCAATGATCACCCCTCCCTGAAATCCACCACCCGGACTTAAGTGACCGTAGATCATTACATACACACCAAAGAGCATAATAATCGGGAAGAGCATTTTGGATGCCTTTTGTAAAATAAAATTACTCTCCTCTTTATCTGCCTCTTTTGTCTGTGCACTCAACATCAATCCTATACCCAGTGCCGCAATAAACAACACTGCTATTTCACCCAGTGTATCAAAACCACGAAAATAAACCACTACAGTTGTCACAGCATTGGCAACACCCTCCTGAGCATTCACTCCCAGAAGTGTTTCTCCTGCTCTGTGGATCTTTGACGGTACATTCTGAATCAGTATATTCAGTATGGTCAAGACCAATAGTGCACTCAAAGCAAAACCGCTGTATGTCCTTGTTGAAATATCTCTTTTAAAATTCATTACACTTCCTTAAAGTGTTTGATCGCCATAAGAAAGATGATCGCAGAGATCCCTGCTCCGATCACCGCTTCCGTCAATGCAACATCAGGTGCCTGAAAAACAAAAAAGAGTACTACCGACCCTAAACCTACACCCATAAAAAGAATAACGGCATCCGGCAGACTTTTTTGGAGCACTGTTGCAAAAGCTACTACAATAATTGCAATAAATGCCATTAATATAATCAATCCTGTCACTTCTCTTCCTCTCTGAATGTTTTTAATTCATCAACATTATTTGTATTGATGTAGGGAGTATCCACTTTATGCGATGCTCTTGCGATCACAGAAGAGGACAAAGGGTTTGTAAGCAGAACAAAGGCTGCAAGTAAAATAAGTTTTGCTGCCCAGGTCGGTTCTAAAAATATAGCTCCGGTGATCACCAAAAGTGTTGCCATGGTCGGAGACTTCGCTCCTGCATGAATACGGGCATAAAGATCGGGCATCCTAAGCAATCCCACTGAAGAAATAAAAAAAGCAAGCACACCTAAAGAGATAAAAAAGAATCCAATAAAAGTCATATCCTAAATTCCTTTTTCAATATATCTTCCAAAAATGGTTGTTCCCAAAAAACCAATAGCACCCAGTACCAGTGCAATATCCAAATAAATACTTCTATGAAAATAGAGGGAGAGTATCACAAGCAGAGAAAGTGCCATAATTCCAATCACATCAAAAGCAACTACCCGATCACTCAAAGTCGGACCTTTTAAAAATCTGATCATTGAAAGAGACATTGCCAATAAAAGAAACACCGATACGATCTCATACATTTTGCTACTCCTGTTAAAATAATACAGCTTTTATTATAGCATTATTACACTAATTTATCAGAGTCAAAAAAGATAAATTACAATTTTTTGTATGGAGATCAATAGTATTTTCATCTTTTTTATTTTTATGCTACAATTAGAATATATAAACAAAAACGGAGGTATAAAATGAAAAAATTACATTTAATTACGCTTATAGCTGCAAGTGCATCGATGATCTTAATGTCAGGGTGTGCTTCAACAGGAACAACAACGACAACTGATGGTGCCTTGTTAGGTGCTGCAGGAGGAGCAATACTTGGTCAAGCAATCGGTGGGAATACAGGTTCAACACTTATAGGTGCTGCAGTAGGTGGATTGGCCGGAGGTGCAATCGGTAACAATGAAGAGAAGAAAAACAGAAGATACTACAGAGACAGTCAGGGACATACTTACTACGTTGGTGCCGGTGACGGAAGACGTCATTACACCAACTAATAAAATAAAAGGCAGGTTCTCCTGCCCTTTTAATCTTCAAAAATAATAATATCATATGAATTTTTAGTAACCAGTGCTTTGCTTACATGCACAGACCCGTTACGATTCACTTTACTCAACTCTTCACGCAGTTGATCTATCTCAATCTGCATTTGATCTATCTGCTCTTTTAACTGAAGTACAATATCAACTCCGGCAAGATTTACACCCATTTGACGTGTTAAACGCAATATTAATTTCATTCGATCTATATCACGCTGTGAGTAAAGTCGCATACGTCCTTGTGTGCGGGAGGGTTCAACCAAACCTTCTCTTTCATACTGTCTAAGTGTTTGAGGATGAATATTCAACATTGTAGCAACCACTGAAATAAGATAGACCGGCTCATCGTAACTATGCATCATTAACTCCTTGGGAATATTTTATAATTTTTCTTCTAGCACTTTTTTAAGATCTTCATCCAACGTGTTAATATCAGGAAGTACAACATTGGCAACCAGATACAAATCACCTTTCATGGCTGTTTTTCTATCCGGAACACCTTTTCCTTTCAGTCTAAACTTTTGACCATTTTTTGTATTGGCAGGTACTTTGAGAGAGACCTCCTTTTCAGGAGTATCTATTGAGATCTTTCCACCAAAAAGTGCCTCTTTCAATGGAACATTAAATGTTTTATAAAGATTGTCCCCTTTTCTTTGGTACTCATCGGAAGCAGAAACATCTACTTTGATAAGCAGGTCACCTGCCTGTCCCTGGTATTGTTTCCCTTTCCCGCGAACACGCATAGTTTCACCACTCTTGATACCTGCCGGTATTTTAATATCAAAATTCTGACCGTTGGCAGAAACATTATGTTTCCCACCGGTCACAGAGACCATAAAAGGGATCACAATACGTGCCTGCATATCCAGATCAGGTCCGCCAAATCCACCAAAACCACCTTGTGTACCACCAAATCCGCCAAAACCGGCACCTGCTCCGGCACCACCGAACATTTGACGCAAGATCTCATCCAGATCAACTCCCTGACCTTGTCCACGTGCAAAATCATGGAAATTCTGACCACCGAACATTTGATCACCAAACTGATCATACTGCTGTTTCTTCTCTGTATCAGAGAGGACTTCATACGCAGCATTGATCTCTTTGAACTTATCTACTGCACTTTCGTCTTTATTAATATCAGGATGATATTTTCTCGCAAGTTTTCTGTAGGCTTTTTTTATCTCATCAGCAGAAGCATTTTCACTTACACCAAGTGTATCATATAAACTTTTTGACATTTGATTTCCTAAAATATGTTAAATTCTCAATATTGGTAAAATTATATCAAAATACTTTAGTCAATGTCAATCAAGTTTAGAAAAAAATTATTTTATATATTTAACAGGTTTATACCCTTCCTGCATAAGCTTCATCATACCGCCACCCAGGTTTATTACCTTATAACCGAATTTTGAAGAGAGGAATTTTGATATTTCTGCAGTTCTGCTTCCCGTTCTGCATATGAGTGCAAACTGCTCATCTTTCTTAACAACCTTATTGAGTTCTCTTAAGAATTTTTCTACATCATAATTACCTTTTTCATCAAAGAACATAATAGTATATGCACCTTTTACAATACCTGTTTCTCTCCACTCAGGTACTGTCCTAATATCTATGATCTTTATATCTTTATTTAAAAATTCCGGAGTAACCAAAACATTTTTCAAGTCTGCAAAAAGTGATGTGGCCAATAACAATAGTCCAAATACTATTTTTTTGATCATTTTATATTTATCCTCATATAATTTTTTTGATTATAGCCAAAAGTAGTAAATAATGGTGTACAATCTCTTATGAATTTTATAAAAATAAACGATATTAACATCCCGGAACTCCATATTTATCACCAATTCAGAGAGCACGCTTTCACGGCTGATGAAAGTTTTGTTGCTGACAGTCCCAAAGTGGTCAATCTCCTACTTGAGTCAGATATCACTGTACGAAGTATACTTGCTACACAAGAGTATTACGATACCTACAGTCATCTCATTGAAAAGCACAAAGATGCAAAACTCTATATTGCCTCCAAAGCGCTTATGCAGGATATTGTCGGTCATAAAATACACCACAATGTCATGATGCACGGAACAAGACCCGAACAGACTGCCTTAAATGTACTTGGAGACAATATCATCATGCTCGATGAAATAAGCTCTACCCAGAACATAGGTTCTATTGCCAGATCAGCCGCTGCACTAGGCATAGACTCTTATCTCCTGCCTACCCACGGACCACATCCCTGGTCAAGACGTGCTTTACGGGTTTCCATGGGACATGTGGCTATGCTGAAAATACATCTCTATGAAAATATAAAAGTAACTATCAAAACATTAAAAGAGAATGGATACAGGATTTATGCTGCTGAAGTCACTGAAAATTCTACACTCTTATCAAAAGTAAAAGTATCTGATAAGTGGGTCTTACTCATGGGACATGAAGGTTCGGGTCTCTCAAATGAAGTGTTAGATCTTTGTGATGAAGTGGTGACCATTGAAATGGAAGAAGGGGTGAAGAGTTTTAATGTAGGTGTAGCAGCATCTATAATGATGTACCAATTCAAACATAGGAATATGGTTTAATACATATATCTCGTGTAGGGTGGATTTATCCACCGTCAAAATAAAATTATATATTCAAATTAACGGTGGGAAATCCCACCCCACGCGTCTA
>Ga0256827_10002699_pt1 | contig 11357 bp, 13 predicted proteins | sample CV84metaG_FD_185977 | JGI IMG/M metagenome (GOLD analysis project Ga0256827, IMG submission 185977) | Hydrothermal vent microbial communities from East Pacific Rise, Pacific Ocean - CV84 | ecosystem: Environmental > Aquatic > Marine > Hydrothermal vents | place: Pacific Ocean: East Pacific Rise... | reverse complement strand
GGTAACATTTAAAAACTAATTAAAATAGACATATATTGACTATTTAAAATGAGATAATAACATACTAAAACGAAAAAGGATTAAATTATGGAATTGTTTATAATGATTGTGGTCGGATATGTGATTTATGCAGTATTTGCTAACTCTGAAGAAAAAACAGAAAAAAATACAAGTATAGTACCTATAAATCGTTTAGATGAATGTGAAATTGTGGAAGATAGTAAAGCGATTGTTCACAACACATATATTCAAAATAATATTTATGTACAAAATAACTATGGTTCTGGCAAGTTAGAAGGACATACGGAAAAGGTTTGGAAAAGAAAAGGCTATAGCCTAAAATATGGTGAAACATACGCATACAAACACTATGGTAATGAGATTTTCACAGAAGATCAAGTAAAAAAACAAAGACAAATTAGTACACGTAGCAGTTATACTAAGTCAAGATCATCTGAGCGAAATACTTATGATGGATGGCTCTCTTTGGGCTACCAAGTGAGAAAAGGTTCAAGAGCCGTAGGTGGCTCTGGTAACTACGCACAATTTGATAGAGATCAAGTTGCATGGGTTGGCTAAAACACTACTTCTCTCAAATATTTTGCCACTTATCAATACGACCATCTTCATTTCTATCATATCCAATACGGTTCCAGTTACCGTCACGATTCATATCTGCTCTTATAATGTCTGCTTTCCCGTTACCGTTAGTATCTAGACGTTGAATAATTACAATTTCTTTACTTCCTTTATCTTTTACTACTTTTGTATCTAAAATAATACTTACAGCAGGAGTAGTATGGTATGAAGTATCTGTCATTTGGCTTGATGCACTAGGAGTTGATAAAAGATTTTTTTTAAACTTACTCTTTGCTAAAAAGAGCCGAATATCCTCCGAAGAGACAGCAAAATTCAAATTTTGACCTTTTGTATCACTGTACGTCATAATACCAAGTAGTTCCAACTTTTTATTAACCAATGGACCACCGGAATTTCCTGCACTTATTTGATTCTGTGTTTTGAGTATATAATTTGCTTTGTGTTGTATACCCTTAGCCGGCCAAGTATGATCATTCAATATATTAGCAACAATTCCATTACTAAGTGTGAAGTAGTAACCTACAGGATGACCAAGAGTAAAGATATCTTCACCTACTTCAATATTTGTCATATCTGCTAAAGCAATAGGTTCAAGGTTTTTATCTGAAACAATATCTGTATTAAGAAGTTGTATGAGTGCAAGATCTTTTGTAGCATCAACTTTTTTCACGCTAGCACGATAGTAGTTATTACTATTTGGTTTATTGCCTATTTTAGGTTTAAAGGCAACCCAAATATCGTCACCAGCATCTCTAATGACATGCCAGTTTGTCAAGAATCCTCCATGCTTATTAATGAGTATACCTGCACCCAATTCATTATTTGTTTTTATGATGACGGTTTGTGTAGACAGTTCTTTAAAAACTCTTTTATCTGTAGCACTTCTTGCATTACTTTGGACAGTGGTAAGGTCAGTATATTTTCTTTTTTCAGATAATACTGGTAGGTCAATACTTTCTAATGTTGCAGAACTGTTTATTTCTTTGAGTTTTTCAAGAGTTATTTGATCTAGTTTTTTTGATAAATGATACAGAATAAATATTTTTTTACTTTTGTCAACTTTGGTAAAAATAAATTTCTCCAAACCAATTTTATCACTAAAGACAATCTGCTCATCTCCTTTGGGAAAGAGCTTAGTTTTATTTTTTATTAGTTCTATCTTATCTAGAATTTTATGAGTTCCATTATCTTCATATGAGACAGTGAGCATTTCATTGTTACTTGACGTTAAATGAAATTGTATAGCATCCTCCTCATATACAATATCACCTGAATATATAGGATTAGCATCGTTCAATACAGCTTTTATATCTAGTTTTGCCTCGACCATAGTGATAACTAATATAATTGACAAAAGTAGTTTATACATTTGTTTTCTCCAATAATTTTCTAGATTGTACTAATTCAATAAATTTTATTAGCGTAGATATAGTGAGTAAAGCATCTTGTGTCGTTGCATCATACCCTCTATGGTGATAGTGTGCAGCTTGATTTCCAAATCCTTTAATCGTATGAGCATAGTTATCAATGTCTTTCTGAAGAATATTTTTACGATGCAATGCTACAATCATTTGATTAAGTGTCGTTTTGGTTTCAAATTTATTATAATATATTTGAGTAATCACTTTTTCAAGTACAATTCTTGCTTTCATCATGACATAATCAGGATATTCTGAAAGATGTTCTTCAATAGTGTTACTTGCAAAATAAGGAGATAATATTGTTTGTTGTTTTTCAATTTCATCTTTAACACTTTCAAATGAAAATGAATTGGTTTTGAATTCTTTTTGAGCATTTTTAATTTTAATTTCGTCTATAAATTGTTCCATATATTGACGTTGTAAACGATTTTGTTTTTCTCTATAAACAAAAAGTAAAGCAAGAGCCACTGTATACAGAATGAGTAAAAACATATTGAGATTGTCATGTATAAAATTTGGTAAAATAGATCTACTCTTTTCTATATTAATGTAATTTTCATAATCCATGTGTGTCATATTGTCCAGGTCAATCTCAATGGGTGTTTGGTTCTGCTTGTAAGATTTCTCAACTATTGTTGAATCAGCTTTTGTTACTTCCATTGTATTGGTTCCTGAATTTGAAGAAAAGTATTGACTCGCTCCAAATGTTATAAGTAGTAACGCAATGATAATGAACCAAAATATATAAGGATTTGCCAGTTTGTATTGATGGGTTATTTTTTTCATACGGAAAAAACCTTTATGCTTATATGTATTTATTGTACCTAAAGATTCTATATAGTTTAAACATAAAGTGTATTTGACAAAAAGTGTCTATATCATTAGGCATACTGTCAATATTATAGAAAGAAGAAGGATATAGATGAATTTTATAAAATCATTACACAAAGTGATTAATGCAAAGTTTGAAGAGATAATAAAAATCAAAATAAAAGAATCACTTTATGATTTAAGCACTAAAAACCCACATTTTTATATAATCAAACTAGAGAGGCTTATTAAAATTCAAAAACATATTATGATTGTTGGTGCAAAAAAAATAAGTGCAGATGTTGCTATATTAATATTTTTCATATTACTATTGCGGCACTAATTAAAAATACCCAAAGATTTTATAATACACCATTCCCAGCTTGCGAAAAGTCGTTAAAATGATTCTTTCAAAACAAGAATGTCCTGAAGAGTAGCCATCTCCAGCTTCTCTATGGATTCATCTATAGGCTTTATTCTACGAATATACTCTTGCTCTGTAATCTCTCCATTGATATATTGTTTATAATTTTCTTCGAGCATCTTCTGCATAAGTTTTAATGGATTTGTAATGTACATACTACTCCTTCATATTTAATTTATCATAATTATAGAGTGATATGAAATGATTTAGAAGGGCATATTTGAAATATTTTTTTCTCAAAAATGACAAGTTGACTTGTTCTATTACAAATAAAACTCTAATAAAAAATATTTCCACCAAAAACCAAAAAAATCACTTTTAGACTTTTTATTCTCTCTTTTTTTGCTATAATTATTATAAGTAATTATCCTATACTTAAAGGGGAATAAAATGAGATTAATTGGGTTTAATGTTTCTGATAAAAATATAGATGTAGATAAAGTGAGTGCAATCCCACCTGTCGATTTTCAACACACATTAATTACAGGTGCTACAGGAAATGGTAAAACAGCTAGTCTAATTTTACCAATTCTTGCAGATAGAATAGAAAAAAATCATTGCATCATATTTTTTGATCATAAGGGACATGAGCATAAAAAAGTAAAATTTTTAGCAAAGAAATTTGGTCGGCTTGATGATATAATAGAAATAGGTAAACCTCATGCTGCACAGATTAACCTTTTTGCCGAGCTTGATATTATTCGTCTAAAAGAGATGATTAAAACAAATAATATGAGTAAAGATCCCTACTGGACAAATAGTGCTGCTAATATTTTAGAAGATATCACATTATCTTACCGCATTTTAAATGATATTGCCATACAACTTGAACAGTACGATGTTATGTGGGAAAATGTCAGGGAAGTATTTGGAGAGTTAATTTTGTATGGTATTAATATTTTTAAAACACCAGCATTTTCAGATATTGCATTAATTGTATCTTCTGCAAAGAGTTATAAAAAGTTTTTCAAAATTATAAAAGATATTCCTTATAAATTGGAGCGTTTGTTTAAAGATGATTATTTTGCACATGATGAGATAGAAAATAAAATGATACTACTTGCTAAAGTACTACAGCTAAATAAAAATATTGAAAGTGCTAAACGTTTTAGTCTGAGTGATGAAAAGTCAGATGTCAATACCGGGAATAATGCTGTACTTCAAACACTAGATAATGCTATTGCAACTTATGCAAAAAGAGACTATATGAACAATAGTGAATATACTATACAAAAACTAATGGAAACAAATGCAATTGTAGTTATAGATACTCAAAGTTTTGGAGAAGATGTAATGAAAGTTTTTTTTGAATCAATTTTAAAAAAAGCAGTAATGCGTCTAAGAAATAGTAGCAATACAGCATTAAGTGTTTTTATTGATGAATCAAATAGAGTGATTTCTTCATCTATAGATTTACACAATGATGTACTTAGAGAAGCATCTGTAGAATTAGTATTAGCAATTCAGAATAATGAGCAAATGATTATAAAATTTGGCAAAATAGAGTGGAAGGCAATTAAAAAAAATATTAAACATAATTACTCCATATCAAAAGATCATCAAATTACCTATAATGAGGAGAACACTATTTCTAGTGATCCTATTTTAATTCAAAATAAATTACTTGATGACATAGATTATGACTATTTTATGATTGATAAAAATAGACAAAGAATAAAAAAAGCTTTTATCGGCACGTGTGATAATCTTCCAACTCGTTTCAGTGTTATATATGATTTAGATTTATTTGACAGAACATCGGAAGTAATTTTAGAGGATGAGAAAGGTAACAAAAATACATACAGCTACTTTGGAGAGTCTATACTTTTAAAAGTGAAAAACTCTTTCCCAGATATAAAAACTTTGATTACTTACCCAAAAAAAGAGGATGATGATATAGAAGATTTTTTAGATGAAGATGATTATGAAATCATGGACTTAGAGGGAATTGAAGAAGAGTTGGATATAGGATATTTACCATAGTAAGAGAGAGCCCCCTACTCCTCTAGTCCTCGTATCTCAATGAGTTTTAGGGGTAGATAATCATCCTTTTTATCATTGCGACGCTTTCGGTGTCTAGGATATGTAACAATGATTTTTTTATCAAACTCATCTTCTCTCATATCAAAAATAAGCCCTCCTCTAACATATGATTTTTCAATAAGTACAGTGTCATCTTCGGAATAAGCATTAAACTGTACTGTTTTTGTTTTAATATCTTGACGATATTTTGTGAAGTTATGTTGTTTTTGAAAAGAGTTAAATATTTCAATATCCTCTTTTACAAAAGTATTAGCTTCCTCTTTTCTAATCTCCCCATTTTTATATTTTTTTTCAGCTTGTCTCTTTAACATTGATTCAAGATTTTCAATATTAACAGCTCTCACACTTTTTGAAGCATAAGAGAAAAAAGCAATACGTGCTGTGTTTGTAGGTAAAAAAATAGGAATAATATTTTTAACAGATACTGAGAGCTTATCTATATTTTTCACAAAGAGTTCAAACTCTTTTTTATATGTATAATCAAATGAGTATAACTTTTCATTTTCAAAAGTAAAAAAATGCATTTTATCTCGTAATGCTATAACTTGTGAGAGATATGTAGTTGAAAGAGTATCTTGTTTATTATTTAATTTTTTCATCTGTGCTTTTTTAATAAAATATTATGTATAGGATATTTTAGCATAATGATATATGAGTAATCTTTGAGTTATTGCCAAAGAATGGTCATAGTTGATTAAGAAATGTATAGCTTTGGAACAGTTTGAGTATTACTATCTCTTCAAATAATAAAATTGTCTATATGATGATTTTTACTTAAATGTCGCTATTACAGCATATAGTGAAGATATTACTATTTAAAGTTTCCACTATTGTTATTAAAATAATTGCACAAAATCTATGATTATTGTTTTTTTTCAACATGCCAAGCCTGGGGATAGTTCGTATTATTATAGTCCTTGATATCTATGAGTACCGTACTTAATAAATGATTTACAAAAATTCTCCCAGTCATGTCTATAAACGTATGTTTCTCCATCAAAAATAGCACAAGTACTTCCAACTGCCGAGGCTTTCCAAAATTCATAAAAAGGCAGTTTCTTTATATCACTTTCTTTTATGCCTTTGCCTGGATGAACTTCTAAGCCAAAGTAGGTTAATTCTTCTCTCTTGAGAGTCAAAAGGCAAGCTTCGCATAAAGTTTGTTCTATGTTTTGCTTTTCTACACCACACGCCATACAAATACGCTCACTTTGATCTTCTGCATCACTTAGAATTTTGTCTATCTCATCAGAAGAATAAATACCCGTATTGTATCGAAGCGTTCCATATTTTTGATATGCAAAAAACTTTAACCTTGGATCTTGAAGATCTTTTAATTTTTTATTGGTTTCAAGAATTAAATCTTGCCACCCTTTCATTTTACTCAATGCTTTTTTTACATCTGTCATTATTTACCCTCAATCTGTAATCTTAAAATATGCAGCAAAATCAACTCTCTGATCTTTTGCATCCATAGCCCAAGCCCGTAAAGCGTAATACTGCTGAACCATTCTTTCTCTGTCTTTACCCTGTAGCATAAAACTCATTTGGCTCTGAACTTTAGAGTTAATAGCAAGACTTGCCGTAAAAGAGTTTGTTTTAATATCTTCAAACATTCCTTGAACAGTAACCTCTTCTCTACTTGTTTGCCAAATAAGCAAGGGAGCTTTACCATCTATAGAAGTAATTTCATAGAATTCATAATAACCACCATCATAACCTTCTACTTCATTCTCCATTGCAGTGTAAATCTGATTTTCAAACTGAAATAATGTCTCACTTGACATAAACTTTGGAAGAAAAGAGAGTCGATCTTTTTCTTTTATCAATTTAATTGTAGTTGTCATTTTTTCTGTAGTTTTTGTTATCATTTTCACTTCCTTTATTATAATAATTATAGCGAAAATACAGGGTTAAATCAATTCATTTATCTCTAAAAGTACGCTATAGCAGTACTTTGTGGAGTATGTGTTTTTTTTGAAGAGTTTAGAGTTAGTGGAGGAAAATTAGGTTTTTATGTTGAAATTACTATATTAGTTTCGGAAGATAATTTCATCCACCCTTGAATATAGACCTTATTGAGCCACTCATCAATCTCTTTTCTATCTTCCTCTTCAATCTCTTGATTGTATTTCCCCAATGCCTGTACAATTTTGCCCAAAACAAGTTTTTGGTTCCTGAAATAAATTATTATAAATAACTCATATTTTAGTAATTTATAAGTATACAAGCTATAAACTATTAATATGTTAGTAGTTATAAAAGGAGTTATCATATATGTATAAAAATAATTCTCTTACATTTTACAGTCCAAAATATATTCAAACCGAGCTTGCTAAAAAAGTGGCTGAAGTTAGAAAACAACAAAAATATACACAGGCAGAGATGGCAAAGAGATCAGATATACCACTCTCAACATATACACGATTTGAACAGAGTGGTGAACTCTCTTTAAAAAATTTCAGCAAAATTCTTGCAGTATTGCAAAGAGGTCATGAGATAGAAAATCTTTTAAATAGTGAGACAGAAGAGTTGACACCTATGGAGATGTTAAGAAGAGATAGAGAGAAGTATCATGCCAAATAATGAACGCTATATTATTCCAACTATTTATGGAAAAGAGATTGGTGTCATTGCTGAGTGGGAACATGGTATAAAATTTCAATATAATGACCTATTTGATGGTCATAGCTTGGCACTCTCTCCTATAATGATGCCTTACGACCCAAGCAGAGTATATGCACTCTACGATGCTATGCCTTTTAATGGTCTCCCCGGTATATTTAATGACTCACTTCCTGACAGCTTTGGAGCAAGGATTATGAGAGAGTTTTTCATTAAAAGGTATGGTATAGAGAAAAAAATACCACTGCTGGAAAAACTTCTTTATGTTGGTAGAAATGGTATGGGAGCTATTGAATATTTGCCACCAATGGTAGATGAAACAACTCATATAGGTATGGAGTTGAGAGAATATATTGAGGGGGTAAAAGTTCTTTTATCTGGTTCAAGTTCTGAAGTTATTGAACGTCTTACAGAACTGCCAGCATCACCAGGTGGTGCAAGACCAAAAGCTGCCATTGTTTGGGACAGAGCTAACAACACAATGAAAGTAGGCAATAGTAACTTTAATACTTCCAAAAATGAAGAACATTGGATCATAAAATTTGATGAAGAGGGTAGAGAAACAACCAAGATTGAGCATACTTACATGGGTATGGCAAATGAAATAGGCATAGAGACACCAAAAACAGAACTGATACATATGAACAAAGAAGTCCATTTTGCTGTAAAACGTTTTGATAAAACAGATATAGGTGAAAAAATACATATGGCAACACTCTCAGGACTACTCCATCTACGTGTAGATGAACAAGCCAACGGGAGCTATGAACAAGCTATGCGTACAGCTTTTACTTTTGACGGCTACGAAGGTGTTAAACAAGTTTTTAAGCGTATGCTCTTTAATATTGTTGGTAAAAATTGTGATGATCATGCAAAAAATATGGCATTTCTCATGGACAGAAATGGAAAATGGAAAATCTCTCCAGCCTATGATTTAACATACAGTAATGGTTTAGCAAACTTTGGTCAACATAGAATGACCATTGCAAAAAAAGTAAACCATATTACACGAAATGATGTGCTAAAAAGTGTAGAAGAGTTCTCTCTTGAACCATCTTTTATTCTAGAAGCCATAGAGAGTGTCAATACTCTATTTTCTGAGGTTGACAAGAGGTTAATGGCAAATGGTGTGAGTAAAAAATCTGCTATAGAGATAAAAAATAATATTCACTTTTTATAGAGATGCAGGGTTTTTCCTTAAACAAGTACCCAACGGAAACACCCTTCATATAATGCAAATGTCTGTAGATGAGGCTACAGATTTGAGATCATCATTGAGGACAGAACAGAAGTGAATTCACTCATTATGACATCCCAGCTTTCTGTCTCTCCTATGGTATGATTATCTTTATAATGGCACTATTCAATGCTTGAAGTTCTGCACTGCCTACAAGCTCAGCGTCATTTAAATACAACCTATGTATCGGTTCAATAATTAGCTTGAACATGGAACGAGTCCAATTTTCGGATTTAAATACTCTGTCTAAGTGAAAAAATAAGGCTTAGGCATTGAATATCTACTATTTACTATTTTCCCATTATGGTAAAAATGAAAAAAGGAGTCTGGTGATGCTAATGCCATATTTCTATGGCCCTTACGGCATAACTAAGAATATATCCTCATAACCTTACGTGGTGGGTTTCGCCCACCCTACAAGAGAAATAAATGATAAGAAAGAACCTATTATCTTATCATTAAATAACACTTTTATGATATAATAAATCAATTTATCTTATCAAGTAAAGAAAAACGATGCAAAAAAACAAACTATGGATATGGCAACATATAAATTATCCTCATTTTACCTATGATACTAAAGCCATAGAAACACACCTTCTTGAAACCATGAGAATACAAGGGCAGTTAGAGGGGAGTATAAAGCATCTATCTCTTGATACGCAACATACGTTACAAACCGATACTGTACTAGATGAGATACTGTTTACCTCATATATGGAAGGTGAAGTACTACAGAGAGATAGTGTTCGTTCGTCACTACGTAAGGTATTTGAAGATGTAGATGACCATAAAGGGAGCAAGCATACAGACAACATAGCCTCTGTACAGTATGATGTCAATAGCAATGCAAAGCCTCTGAGCTTGGAGCGTCTGCACCGTTGGCATTATGAGCTTATAGTGGATGGTGAGTATGATGCTACGCAAGTCACCCCTGGGGCATTTAGAGGCTATGATGAGATGTATGTTACTTCAGGCACGGGGGCAAAGACTAGAGTGCATTATGTAGCACCTCCTTCAGAACTGTTAGATGTACAAATAGAGGGTTTTTTAGCGTACTGCAATAGTACTACAGATAACCCACTCATACAAAGTGCCATCGCCCATATATGGTTTGTGCAGATACACCCTTATGGAGATGGTAACGGTAGGATAGCTAGAAATATAACTAACTATATACTCTCTAAGGGGTTGGGACTAGACAGCAGATACTTTTCTCTCTCTCATGCTATAAACAATGAGCTTAAAAACTATGGAGAGCTACTAGAACAGAGCAATAGACTGACAAAAAATCCAAACTTAGATTTGACCCCGTGGATAGTGTGGCATACACAAATTATACATAGTGCCATAGAGATGTCTATAAATGCTATAGATAAAACCATAGCCAAAACAAAGTTTTATGACAAAATAAGAGAGATAAAAATAAGCCAAAATCAATCTAAGGCTATCAACTTCTTGCTATCGGGAAAAGAGGAGAGTATAAACAACAGTATATATAGGGTCATTACCGATACAAGTCAAGTCACAGCATCTAGACAGCTAAATGACTTGGTAAAAAAAGGTGTTTTACAAAAAGTAGCAAACCAAAAGGCACGTAGCAGTGCGTATGAGCTTTGTTTGTAGAGAATTGTGCTAATATTCTGCAGAAATAAAGGGGACAAGCTACTTTAATTTTATCTCCCATCATACTATAGAAAACAATTCTACCACATCTATCTATCTTAGCTCTTCTCTATCTTCTCATCTTATACGTTTTACTACTAATGCTAAAAATAGAATGACTATCAAAGCAATACCCATCACTTTAAAGAAATCAACAATACCAAAATACTGCACTACAGGATAAGTCAATATAGGAGAAAAAAACTGTCCTAAAAAGAGTGAAGAGGTCAAGTAAGCAGAAGCTTTCACTCGTTTTTTGGAATGTGCATAATGCAATAGCCAGGCAGTGATATTTGTCATCAAGATACCTCCACCAAGACCAATTATCGGTGCCGTTACAAAAAACCATGACAGTGATGTCACTTGAGAAATACCAATGAATCCAATGGCAATGATACCCATACCTAGCATATATATTTCAGGGTAATCAAAACGTTTTTTTAGGGGTGCAAAACTCAAAGCTCCTATGGCATTAAAGACAAAAGCTGAAGCAATAATAAGCCCGGTTCTCTCACCTGTGGCATGAAAAATA
>Ga0256827_10002698_pt1 | contig 11366 bp, 11 predicted proteins | sample CV84metaG_FD_185977 | JGI IMG/M metagenome (GOLD analysis project Ga0256827, IMG submission 185977) | Hydrothermal vent microbial communities from East Pacific Rise, Pacific Ocean - CV84 | ecosystem: Environmental > Aquatic > Marine > Hydrothermal vents | place: Pacific Ocean: East Pacific Rise... | reverse complement strand
ATAACAAATTCTCCCCTTTTCTTAAGAGAGTTTTTAAGTATCTTCTTTTTTACAAGGTAAAGATTTTAAGTATGTAGTCTATTTTTGGGGCGAGGTGGTTTTTACGTTCTCTGTTTGAGTGATATTGAACCCATCTTAGTGCATATAAAAACAGAATAATACTCAATAATTTAGAGTAAAAAAGATTGAATCAATAACCCCCAAATACTATTTTTATGGTAAAATTCTATCCAACATACTTTATTATATATAGTATGGTTAAAAGAATCCTATAAGTAAGAATTGTGTAAAATGAATAAAATTGAAAATCTATCAGAATTTGCGAACAAAAGATATGGTCAAAACTTTTTAAAAAGTGATGCCATTATAAAACGGATCATCCAATCGATTCCCAACGACAACTTGAAAGTTGCAGAAATTGGGCCTGGCTTAGGTGATTTAACCAAAGAGTTAATAATGACTCGAAATGTCACAGCATTTGAGGTTGATAAAAGATTATGTGAGCATCTCCAAACTACATTTAGTGAACCACTCCACACAGGAACACTAACAATAAACTGCGGAGATGTGCTTGAGCGTTGGGGGGATAACTTACTACTGGATGAGCCGTATCATCTTGTAGCTAACTTACCCTATTATATAGCCACCAATATTATCTTGAAAGCATTAAAAGATAAGAACTGTCAATCAGTATTGGTGATGGTTCAAAAAGAGGTTGCTGAGAAGTTCTCAGCCCAAGCAGGGGAGAAGGCATTTTCAGGGCTCTCGGTTCTGACACAAACAGTTGGTTTTGGTGAACTACTTTTTGATGTGGGTGCAGAGAATTTTGTCCCTCCTCCAAAGGTAACCTCTTCTATTCTTTTAATACAGAAAAAACGTAGTGAAGACAATAAAGATTTTGAAGATTTTTTGAAAGTAGCCTTTAAGCAACCTCGAAAAAAACTCTCTAAAAATTTAGCTGTTTACTATGCCAAAGATAAGATTGAAGGACTCCTCAATAATCTAGGGGTAAGTTTAACAATTCGACCTCATGAAGCTGAGACATCTATGTATCATCACTTATATAATGAATTAAACAAGGATAATATAGATGCAAGACCAAAACAAAAAAACAGAGAACGTCGCACAAAGTAGTAACGAGAATAAACCAAGAAGAGATAGACCTGATCGTCCACGACGTTCACAGAATCCTCATAGAAAACCAAAACCAAAAGCGACAACAACAAACCCTATTAATGGAAATCTAAAAAAATCTCCAAAAGAGGTCAATGGAAATGTCGTGGTTCCCGATAAAGATATTAACGGAAACAAGAAGACAGCTCCTAAAAATCCTAATCAAAAACGTTCTAATACCAATCAAAAAAAACGACCTGCCAATAAAAAGTACAATAACAAAGGTGGCGGTGGACGTGGTCGAAGAAAAGTAGTGGCAGGACCAATGAGTGACGCAATGAAAGCTTCACTTCTTGAGAATGATGCGGTTAACGATTTACGTATGAATCCATGGAAACAGATTGATGTAGAGAATAAACATAAAATTCGATTTACTCCGCTGGGTGGTTTAGGAGAAATTGGAGGAAACATGGCGATAATGGAAGATGAAGATTCTGCATTTATTATTGATGTGGGTATGTCTTTTCCCGATGAAACCATGCATGGTGTTGATATTTTAGTTCCTGATTTTTCTTATTTACATACTATTAAAAGTAAAATTAAGGGTGTGATTATTACCCATGCTCACGAAGATCATATTGGTGCTGTTCCATACCTTTATAAAGAGTTAAAATTTCCTCTCTATGGAACACCATTAGCGTTAGCAATGATTGAGAATAAATTCCAAGAGCATGGACTTATGGATGACATTAAATACTTTAACTATGTAACCAAAAGAAAACAGTATACAGTAGGTAGTTTCAAAATTGAATGGATGCACAATACGCACTCTATTATCGATGCGTGTTCATTGGCTATCGAGAGTAAAGCAGGAACTTTTATTCACACTGCCGACTTCAAGATTGACCATACTCCAATTGATAATCAAACAATGGACTTACAACGTTTTGCACACTATGGAGCCAAAGGGGTTCTTTGTCTATTTTCAGACAGTACAAACTCTCATAACCCAGGGTTTACCAAGAGTGAAGCGGTTGTTGGAAAAACCTTTGATACCCTTTTTGACCTCGCTAAAGGGCGTGTGATTATGTCTACATTTTCATCAAATACACACCGAATTTACCAAGCAATGGAGCGTGGAATAAAAGCAGGTCGAAAAATATGTGTTATTGGTCGGTCAATGGAGAGAAATATTGAAACAACCCGTAGATTGGGCTATGTAGATATTGAAGAGAAGTATTTTATTGAGCCTCATGAAGTAGCTAAATATCCCGAAGAGCAGGTGTTGGTCGTAACAACTGGTTCTCAAGGTGAAGCGATGGCAGCACTATCACGTATGGCAACCAATGAGCATCGACATATTAAACTTAAACCAAGTGATACTATTATTATTTCAGCTCATGCTATTCCAGGAAATGAAGGTTCTGTTTCTGCACTTATGAATAAACTTGTAAAAGCAGGTGTTACCGTACGTTATAAAGATTTTGAGAATATTCACGTCTCAGGACATGCAGGACAAGAGGAGCAGAAGCTGATTTTACGTTTGGTTCAACCTAAATTCTTTTTACCTGTCCACGGAGAGTATAACCATATTCACAAACACTCAAAAACAGCCATTTCATGTGGTGTAGATAGCCGAAACATTCTACTTATGAGTGATGGAGACCAAATTGAGATTACTACTAAGTATCTTAAAAAAGTAAAAAGTGTTAAGACAGGAAAAAGCTATATTGATAACCAAAACAATCAAGAGATTAAATCAGATGTGATTGAAGATAGACAAAAACTCTCTATTGATGGTGTTGTTAATATTGCTCTACAAATCAATAAAGAGAGCAAGAAAGTAGTTGGTAAACCTGTCATTTCAACACATGGATTGGTTCCTAACAAAGAAGATAAACGTTTTGCACACGAAATAGAGAATATTATCGATACATTCCTTATTAATGCAGAAGAGAAACAGCTCTCTTCTGTAAAGTCAATTCAAGATGAGTTGCGTACTATTGTTCGTAAATATATTGTTCGAACCAAAAAACGTTATCCTATTATTATGCCTGTTGTTTTCATGGTATAAAAAATCAGAAATCTCCAATAAATATTGGGGATTTTTTCTCTACACTTCCTATACTTTCAAAATATCTTATCTAATAATATTAAAAATAAAATATTAAATAATAATCACTTTCAAGCAACAATAAAAGAGTTTTTCCTATAATGTATAAGAAACTATTAAAAAAGGAAACTACATCATGCTACGTACACTCTCGTTTTATTTACTACTTTCGTTATCATTTACACTCATTGCTTCGGCAAATAGCAGTGAAGATGAGATTCAAAAAGCTCTTGAGGGCATTAACCAAATAAAGGTAATGCCATCCTCAATCACACCTTCCAAAAAAGTTGTCTCTGAAGTTAAAGTGGTCGAGAGTGTTGTTGTAGCTGATGTAAAAAAAGAGACATCAACGCCTCAACCGCTTACTAAAGAAAATTCTACATTAACAGTTAAAGATAAAAAAATTGTTAAGAAAAAACTCCATAAAAAGAGAATTCACAAAAAAAGAGTTCATAAAAAACGCGTTCATCGTAAAAAAATAGTTAAAAAGCATTATAAAAAAATAGATGTTTCAGAACTAAAAGATGTTCAGACATTGGGTGTTGTTTCAACGTCTAAACCTTTTATTTTAAAATAATTGTTCAAAAGAGAGTAGGGCGACTACTCTCTTTTAGATTGACTTAATCATCAAAACTTCTCCTGCTTTACTTTTCCATAAATCTAAATTATTAGGAATTATCTTTGGATTCTTGTTTTGTGACTCTTGTAGAGTACTATTTACACTCTTTGCATCATAATCACTATATTCATCTCCAAATTTAACGGTTCGTATTTCTAGCCTATTTACATCTACAGTAATGAGTTTAAACTGCCAAAAACTTCCCGAATCTAATGTCCATGATTTATCATCATCATTTACCCGAGTAGGTGCACCCCATGAGCCTTCGCCAATATAGGTTGTTCCCCTTTTTTTATCAACCACAAACCCCTCTTCTCCTTTTTTATCTGGTTTGAGAGGCTGAGTATATTTAACCAAATGAGAGTCAGACTCAATTGCCAGTTGAACACCATGAGTATAAAAGAGCCAAGCCCAATCACTATAACGCAGTTTCCCCTCTGATTTGCTAGCTCTATGAGGACGTAAAGGACGATGATAAGAGATAATTTTCCAAAGCTTTTTATCCAGTTTTAATCTCTCTTTTAACCATATTTTTTGTTCATTCCATTTTTGAGGGTCACGTGTTTTAAAAGCATATTTAGCAACATATGGCTCCAATTCGGTATTGAGAATATAGAGGGAGAGTAGGGGAAAGTTTATTTTGTAATAGACATCTTTACTAGGCACATCAAAGAGATTATAGAGCATTTCCCTGTCTCTATTTTCATGATTTCCATGTGTCACAATAAGTGGATAGAGACGACCATCAGCACTTTTTGTTAACTGCCACTCATCCAACCAACGTTGCCACTCTTTAGAACTTCCCTTCATTGTAAAATCGCCCCCATGAGCAATAAAGAGTGGTCTAATTTTTGAGACCAAAATATTACCTTGTATTCTGCCCCTTGGGATAGAGCGAGAGTCCCCTCCAGAGATAAATGTAAAAGCTTTATTATTTGAAGGAGCTGTTTTAAAATACATCAATTCACTACAATTACCATCTGTACAAATTTTAAAGTAGTAACGACTATCAGGCTTTAATTTTTTTAAACGAGCAAAAGAGTTTTTCATTCCACGAAAATTTACATTACGAGTAGGAGCCATAGAGTTATTCACATCTCTATTTAATCCATATAAGACAACTCCTTCGCCTCTTTTTTGGTTCCAACCTACAGTCATGGTTGTCTGAGGGGTATCATTCCAAATCAAACGATACTTATCTGTGGGGCTAGAGAGTCTTATATTTTCATCTGTTGTCTGAGAATCACATCCTAAAAAGAGTATGAATACGAGAAGAATTTGAACGCTATACTTCATTTTTTTCCTTTTTATTTACTTAAGCTAAAGGGTTTTAGCCTAATTCTGCTAAAATTCCCAAATTATTTTGGATAAAAAGGATTGTAATGAATATTACAGCAACAAAGACTGATACAGCAAATGTATTGGTAGTAGCAAAAATAGAGTCTACTGATATTGAAAAAAACATTACAAAAGCAGCAAAACAACTTGCAAAAACTGCTTCTGTAGATGGTTTTAGAAAAGGAAAAGTACCTGTAGCAACCATCAAAAAAATGTATGGTGAACAACTCGATCAAGATGCTGAACAACAAGCAATTCAAGAGATTGTAGAGCGTGCAAAAAAAGATTTAGAGATTAACCCAGCAGATATTATTGCAGATCCTATCTTTAAAAAATATGAAAAAGTAGAAGATGGAATTGAAGTTGAACTTACAATTTCTCTTAGACCAACTATCGAAGCAGAAGGGTATGAAAAGCTAGCACCAAGCTATGAAGAGCCAACTGTTGAAGATAGCGAAGTAGAAGAGAGACTTCAAACACTTCTTGACAACAATGCACCATTTAAAGCTATCAAAGAAGAGAGAGCTTTAGCTAATGATGATCAAGCTAACTTTGACTTTGTAGGTAAAATTGATGGTGTTGAATTTGAAGGTGGAAAAGCTGAAGGTTTTGAACTTGTTATAGGTTCAGGTCAATTTATTCCTGGATTTGAAGAGCAAATGGTAGGTATGAATAAGGGCGAAACAAAAGATGTTACAGTAACTTTTCCAACAGACTATCAATCAGCAGATCTTGCAGGTAAAGAGGCAGTATTTACTGTAACTATCAATGAGATTAAAGCTAAAGGTAAAGCTGAACTTGATGAAGATATGGTTAAACGTTTAATCCCTGGGGATGAGAATGCAACAGCCGAGACTGTAAAAGAGAAAGTTTCTGAGCAGATTAAGTCTGAAAAAGTATCTAAACTTTACAACGAAACACTTAAGCCTCAGCTTATTGAGACATTGGTAGCAGAGTACAATTTTGACCTTCCTCAAAATATTGTAGATCAAGAGATTGATGCTCAAATCAATAATAAAGCAAAAGAGATGAGTGAAGAGGAGCTTGAAACTTACAAAGATAACGAAGAGAAAATTAATGAACTTCGTGAATCAGTAAGAGAAGATGCAACCAAATCTGTAAAAGCAACATTCCTTGTTGATGCATTAGCAAGAAAAGAGGGTATTGAGATAAATGACCAAGAGGTCTCTCAAACTATCTATTATGAAGCGATGATGAGTGGTCAAGATCCTCAACAAGTGATTGAATACTACCAAAAAAACAACCTTCTTCCTGCTGTAAAAATGGGAATGATAGAAGATAAACTCTTTGCTAAAATTATTGGAATTGAGCAATAGATTATAACTCTTTTTATACTCAATAAAATCGCGACTGCAATATACTTGTAGTCACGGTTTGAGAACCAAAATCCCCTCTAGTTTTTCAAATACTTATAGCTTTCTAAGTAAAAAAAGTGTATTCTCCTAACAATTAAAATTTAACTATAAAAGGTACTATGAATGAGTTATATTCCTTATGTTGTAGAGCAGACAGGTCGTGGCGAGCGAAGCTATGATATCTACTCTAGACTACTCAAAGACAGAATTATTATGCTAAGTGGCGAGGTTAATGACCAAGTTGCATCTACTATCGTGGCTCAACTTCTTTTTCTTGAGGCTCAAGATCCAGATAAAGATATCTACTTCTATATCAACTCTCCAGGGGGAGTGATTACATCGGGACTCTCTATGTTTGATACTATGAACTACATTAAACCTGATATTGTTACTATCTGTATAGGTCAAGCAGCCTCTATGGGTGCATTTCTTCTCTCTTCTGGAGCAAAAGGTAAACGTTATGCACTACCAAATGCAAGAATTATGATACACCAACCATCAGGTGGTGCTCAAGGGCAATCAACCGATATTCAAATTCAAGCACAAGAGATACAACGTCTAAAAGATACACTAAATGAGATTATGGCAGAGAACTGTGGTAAAACAGCAAAAAGACTTGAAAAAGATACTGAGAGAGATAATTTTATGTCTTCAGCAGAGGCTGTAGAGTATGGACTAATTGACCAAATCTTAACCAAGAGCTTTAACTAAGGCTCCTCATGGTACGTGATATTGTAATCTATCCAGACAGACGGCTAAAACTTATCTCTAAAGAGGTTACTGAGTTTGACTCTGAGTTACATACTCTTCTTGATGATATGTACGATACGATGCTCTCCAAAAAAGGGGTAGGGTTAGCTGCCATTCAGATTGGTGTAGATAAACGTGTATTGATTATTAATATTCCAGCGGATGACGATGATGATGCTCTACATGTAAAAGAGGAGACTATTGAAATCATTAATCCTATTTTTGTCAAAAAAGAGGGTTCATGTAAACACCAAGAGGGCTGTTTAAGTATTCCTGGAATCTATGAAGATATTGAACGTTCAGCACATATTGTACTTGAGTACCAAGATCGACATGGAAACAAAAAGAGCATTGATAGTGACGATTTTTTAGCTATTGCAATTCAACATGAGATTGATCATCTAGAGGGTAAAGTTTTTATAGAAAAACTCTCTATTTTAAAACGTAAAAAATTTGAAAAAGAGTGGAAAAAAAGATTTAAGTAGCAATAAATAGCCTCTTAGATAAGTTTAAAAAAATCTTGTTAACTTACTGTTTTCTTTTTGTTATTCATTAGTTTACGGAATTGGTTTATAATACTCTTATGAAAGACGTAGAGCCAAAGAGTTTTATACCTCCTTTGCTCTTTCTCTACCAAATGAAGAGCTTACTCTTCTAGGGTAAATAGTTAAATATACTACTCCTTTGTAATAATAGACTTTCTCCTTTTAAGTATAAACTATTTACCTCTTTCTTTATATTGACTCTCCCGCCCTTAATCCTGAAACCCAAGCAAAGTGTAAATTAAAACCACCTCTATCCCCATCTACATCAAGTAGTTCTCCTGTAAAGTAGACTCCTTTTACTCTCTTTGATTCCATTGTCAACGGATTAATCTCTTTAGTATTAACCCCACCTGTTGCTACTTCTGCACCTTTATAACCTCTACTTCCATCTACGACAAACTCAAAAGCTTTTATTCTCTTTACAATTTTTTCTAAATTTTGCTTGTTTAATAAAAGTGATCCTACGGTTTCATTCTCTAGTTTTAAAGATTCTACTATAGGCTGTATAAGTTTTTTATTGATAAAACCTTGTAACCACAAATCTATAGGTTTTTTACTTTTTTTAACAAGACTTTTTTTCATCATTGCTAAGAGTTGTTCGTGGCTCATTTTAGGTATAAAGTCTATCTCTAGAGTTACTCTAGGGGTGTAAATAAGTTCTTGCATTACAAATCGACTAATATCCAATATAGCCAATCCTGAAATACCATAAGAGGTAAAAAGAACATCTCCTTGTTTCTGAATAGGTGCACCTTTTCTACGAATTAAAGTTACTCTACTGTCAACTTTGACACCTGCCATACGACTTAAATTATTTAGAGGCGATGTTAGCTGAACCAAAGAGGGGAAAGAGTCTATAATCGTATGTCCAAACTTTTTGGCAAAGATGACACCGCTATCTACCCCACCCAATTGTGGAGCAGAGCAGTGTCCCATAGCAAAAATAACCGCAGGAGCTTTTTCATACCCTTGGGTATAATCTACTTTATATTCATGGTTCAACTTATTCACACTCAGAACTTCTTGTTCTAATTTTAATGTGACTCCAAGTTGTTCACACTCATGCCACAACAACTCAACCACAGATGACGCTTGCAAAGACATAGGAAAAGCTTTCCCCTCTTTGGCTTCAATAAGCTCTAATCCAATCGATTTAAAAAACTGCTTTATCGATTGATAGTTGTAGCCATCAAAGAGTTGCGTAATAAAGTGAGGATTATCTGAATAGTAATGATCAAGAGTAGGACGTTGATTGCTAATATTACATTTACCATTGCCTGTGGCTAAAAGTTTTTTACCTACTTTCTTGTTTTTTTCCAAAAGAAGCACTTTTTTCCCTCGTCGCCCAGCAACAATTGCCGAGACAAGTCCACTTGCTCCTGCACCAATAATAATCACATCGAACATCTACTTTATTCTCTTTTTTAAATCAACAATTAACGCTTCGATTACAGCTCTACTATTATCTTTTCTATTCAGGTTTAACTCCATATTTAAAGCCTTCTCATAATAGAGTATCGCATCTTCATATTTTTCCTCTTTTGTATAGACTCTTGCTATATCTTGGAAGGTTATAAAGATTTGCTCTTTATTTTTAGAGCCCTCTAGGGATTTTAAATAATATAACTCTGCTTGCTTATAAACTTTTAAGGACTCATATGTGGACGCGATATTATAAAAAGTAGTTAATCTTTCTGTGTTATTCAAATCCAAAACTTTAGCATCGATTAGCATCGCTTTTTGATAAAACTCTAACGAAAGATTAAACTCTTTAAGCTTGGCATAGTCAAGTGCAATATTATTATAATCAAGTGCTATCTCGGCACTCTCTTCTCTAAAATAGGTTAAATCCTCGGTAAGCTGTGCTTTGTCATAGGCAAGAGCATCTGTAAAATTGAAATCAGAAAATGAAGCTTCTGCTTTTTGATGGTTCTCTTCACTAGGAGTACCTGTACGGAGCTTTAGTGGTTGAGTTGAAGATGCAGAGTTTAAATCTCCACAACCAATAAAACATCCTATCACTATCAGTAAAGGAGTAAGGGGTAATAATTTTTGATACATTCTAATTTTCCTTATTAATAAAAACAAATTTTACCATAATTAAACTCCATTTTTTGTATGATGTTCCACTTTAAAATAGAAGGATAAAAATGAGTGCATTAGTAGAATTCTCAATGTTTCCAACAGAACAAACCCAAAGCAAAAGTATCTTTGTTGCCCGTGTTTTAGATATTGTAGACAAGAGTGGACTTGCCTATCAGCTGACTCCTATGGGTACGATTATAGAAGCAGAAACGGTTGAAGAGGTTTTAGCCGTTATCAACCAAGCCTACTGCGAGTTACAACAAGATTGTGGACGGGTCTATAGCTCTATTAAAATAGATTGGCGTGAGGGGCCAGTGGGACGATTAAACAACAAAATCGCTTCGGTCGAAGCTAAATTGGGTCGTAAACTCAACAGTTAACTTAGGCTATAATACGCCAAAAATTACAGGAGCAAATTATGTGTGTTGAGAAGTTACTAAAAATCATCTTGGCTTCAGCATTAGGAATGGTTTTAATGTTGTCTGCAATAGGTTCATTAAAAGCTGCTTTCATGTTACAAGTGAGTCTAATGATTATATTGGTAGTGAGTGGTTTAACAGGTTCTTGCTATCTTTCAAAAGTACTCAATTCTGCATTTCCTCTCTGTAGTGAAACAGACAAGGAGAGTAAGTAGTGGAAAAAGTATCATATAAAGATGCAGGTGTAGATATAGATGCAGGAAACAATTTTGTAGAGGCGATTAAAGCCGATGTGAAATCAACTTTTGATTCAAATGTAATTGGAGGAATAGGCTCTTTTGCAGGTGCTTATGCTCTTCCTACAGGATATAAAGAGCCTGTAATCTTATCAGCAACAGATGGTGTTGGAACAAAATTGAAACTGGCAATTGATAGTAATAAATTTGATACAGTAGGTATTGACTTGGTTGCTATGTGTGTTAATGACCTAATCTGTAATTTTGGTACACCAATGTTTTTCCTTGATTACTATGCAACGGGTCACCTTGTTCCTGAAAATGCAAAAGATGTGGTTGCAGGTATTGCAGAAGGGTGTAGACGAAGCGAGTGTTCACTGGTAGGCGGAGAGACCGCTGAGATGCCAGGAATGTACAGTAACGATGATTTTGACCTTGCAGGTTTTGCTGTAGGTATTGCAGAGCGTTCAGAGATGGATACCCTTGCCAATGTAAAAGAGGGGCAAGTTATTCTAGCACTTCCAAGTTCAGGAGTTCACTCAAACGGTTATTCACTGGTCAGAAAATTATTTTTTGAGAAGTTGGGAATGAGCCTTGATAGTGAGTTTGATGGTAAGCCTCTTATTGAAACTCTTTTAGAACCAACACGAATTTATGTCAAAGAGTTTAAAGCAAATAGAGATAAAATAAAAGCTCTTGCACATATTACTGGTGGTGGAATTGTTGAAAACCTTCCTCGTGTACTTCCAGACGGAATGCGTGCTCAAATTAG
>Ga0256827_10002697_pt1 | contig 11367 bp, 6 predicted proteins | sample CV84metaG_FD_185977 | JGI IMG/M metagenome (GOLD analysis project Ga0256827, IMG submission 185977) | Hydrothermal vent microbial communities from East Pacific Rise, Pacific Ocean - CV84 | ecosystem: Environmental > Aquatic > Marine > Hydrothermal vents | place: Pacific Ocean: East Pacific Rise... | reverse complement strand
TATTAATGCTTTCTTCATCTATAGAAGTATTATTCAATATACTATCAACTAGCAAGCTAGCATCAATAGTTTTATCTGCTTGAGTGCTTAATGCTATTCTCAAATAACCTGGTTTAGTAAATTTATATGGTGTCAAATAATACCCATAAATATTATAAGCTAATGATCTAAATTCTCTAACTTCTCTAAATAAAACAGAATTCATACCTAAACCAAAATACTTATTAAATGGTCGAAGATAAGCTCTTTCGCTATTTGAAATAGCTCTAGAAGGAATATTGAACTTTAAATGGGTCTGAATTGCATTTTTATCCTTTAAATAATAAAGCATATTATGACTTAGTGTTGGTAATTTTCTAATAATTGGAGAAATTGACTTTCTTGCTCCAAAATCATCAGGAAAACTATTAATAATACTTTCTTTTATTTTATCAATATCACCTATTCCTACATAGTGAATATAAGACTCTGATTTTAATAAATAATCTAAAAGAGATTTTAATTCTGAATATTCAAGCTTCTTCAATTCTTTATTAGTTAACCTATGCAGAGATGAACTGTTCTCACCATATAATGCATATTCTTCCAATAATTTAGACTTTGAATTTATATCCTTCTTAAGTATTCTCCATTCTATCTTATTATTTCTAACCATCTTCTTATTAATAGACTTATCCTCAGAAAAATTATTAAGCAAATTTTTCAATAATACTAATGTCTTATCAAAATTATTATCAAATCCATCGATTATAATATTAAAATAGTCATTGTCAACATCAAAAGAAATACTGCTTCCAATTAAATGTAATGCATTTGAAAACTCAACAAAACTAAGTTCGTTAGTGCCAGAATTATTTAAATAGAAAGCTAATTGCTCTGTCTTCGGGTTCTCTAATTTACCATACCCAATTTTTATCTTTAAACTAAAAACACTATTCAATGGATTCTTTGTGTAATAAAAATGGAGACCATTTTTTATCTCACTTATTACTACATCTGTATGAAAATTAATAAACCTTGGCTCTATATTATTAGCATCCATATTATTAATAAACTCAGCGCCCTTTGAAACACAATTCTTATTAGCAAGATTTAGAGGTGACTGCTTTAACTTATCAATTTTTTTAGTTTTCTTAAGTCCAATTTTAGATTGAAAAGACAAATAATTATCTCCGAAATACTTATTAGCAACTCTCACAATATCATTTCGTGACACATTAACAATTTTTCTATTAAAGCTTTCAATATGCTTTAAATCAGTTTTTAACATATAAGCATCAATAATTTTTGATAATCTAAGGTTGCTATTTTCTAATTCTAACAAACTTCTTTTTGAAAGTGTATTTTTGCAGGACTCTAAAAGATTATTATCAAATTTATTATTTCTTAATATGTTTATCTTGCTTAATATTTTCTTTTCTGCATTATTTATGGATTGTACTACTAACTTAGGCACAAATAAGATAAAGACTCCACCTTCATCATAATGATTATCCATAATAGCCTGTGCCTCCAATATCTGCTGACTAATTACTAATGAGTCAATCAGCCCTGTTTTAGATTCATTAGTGAGCATATTAATAATCACATCTAATACTATTTCATCGTTATCACCTACAGCAACACCTCTATATCCCAAAACACCAATTGGAAATGGAGTGAGTTTCTTTTTTACAACCTCTCTTCCCTTAAAGCTTTTCTCCTTATACATTGGTATTTCAACGTTTTCATTACGTCTCCAATTATTAAAATTACGTTCTAAGATTGGTATAATTTCTTCAGTATTAAAATCGCCTATTAAAACTAAAGCCATATTGTTTGCCACATAATTCTCTTTATAATAGAAAAGTAAATCAAATACACTAGGATTTTTAAGTTCATCAACACTACCAAGTACTGTTTTTTTGCCATATATTGAACTAGGATAAAAGCTTTTATACAATTCTTCAAAAACTATTCTAAAATAGTTATCTAAAGCCATGTTTTTTTCTTCATATACAGTTTCTAATTCAGATTGAAATAATCTAAAGACTGGATTTTCAAACCTATCTTTATATAAATGTATCCATTTATTTAAGCTTTGACGAGGAAAATGATTATAATACACAATATTCTCATAATTAGTATATGCATTATTATCTGTTCCTCCCATTTCACTTATTACTTTACTAAACTCATTTGGAATTGCAAAGGAAGAAGCAATAACACTAAAACTATCAATTTTTTCCAATATTCTTTGTCGAAACACTTTGTTGTCCTTATCTAACCTCATTAAATCATAAAGCATAGCAATACTATCTAAATATGGTTTTTCTTTTTCATAATCAACCGTGCCAATTGTAGTAGTGCCTTTGAACATCATATGTTCAAAATAATGCGCCGTTCCAGAACTGTTTTTCTTATCCAATTTACTACCTCCTTTAACCACTACTGATCCTAGAATATCATTCATAGTATGATCTTCATTAAGAATTACCGTTAAGCCATTCTTTAATACAAAAGACTTAATGTAATAACTACCTTCTGCAACTTGAATATTCTTAATATTTCCATTGTCAGTCTCTCTTGTAATTTCTTGAGAATAAGTAAATTGAAAGCTTAATGCTATTAAAATAAAAAGTAAAATATTCTTCATGTAAATTAATTTATTCTATGATTTTTAATTATTGAATCTGATTCCAATAATGTGTTATATATTTCTACAACTCTTTTTACTATCATAGTATTATTTGAATTATTAATAATAATATCTGATAATAATTCTCTTTTTTTATCACTCATTTGATTATTAATTCTATCTACAACTAAGTTGTATTGAGTATTATCTCGCTTCATAACTCTTTTTATTCTGTCATCAATATTAGCAGAAACTGTTAATGTTTTATTCACAAATTTTTCAAATCCAGCTTCATATAATATTGCTGCTTCTAATACAACTATTGGATATTTTTCACTTTGTTTTTCATTGACCCAAAGCTCAAACTCTTTCATCAAAAGAGGATGAATCAATGCGTTAAGTTTTTTTAATTCATTGGTATTGGAGAATACAATTTTTGCAAGTTCTACCTTATTAATTTCACCTTCCAAGCCTAATATCTGATTTCCAAATAGTCTAACTAATTTAGATTTCACTTCTTTATCAAATAAGAACTTCTTAGCTTCATCATCAGCAAAAAATACAGGCACTCCCAATTCAATAAAAATATTGGCAACAGTTGTTTTTCCACTTCCAATACCTCCTGTCAATCCTAGTTTAAGCATTCTATTATTTATTAAGAATTACGTAATCAACAGTTTCTGAACTTAAATCTACATTACCAATTTTTTCAGGTTTCTTTTCAATCTTAATAATTAATTTATTCTGCTGTAATAAATCAATACTATCTAACTGAACAGCAAGCATAAATGAAGAATCATTCAACAACTTATAATCAGGCAGAGCCATTGCAAAAGTTATTTTCACTTTACTTGGAAATGTTTTCACTTTCAAATTAGGAACATTACTCATGATAGCAATTGGAGCCCATACAGAAAACTCTGAATACTTCTCAGTTTTTATACTTACTTCAACATTAGATTGAGAATAATTCAAATATTTATCCTTCTTTAATAGGTTTATTTCTTTACTAATATCTGAATTTATATTATCTAATATTAAGCTGTCTGTTTCAATACTATTTATCTTCTTTATTAGAAGTGCTGGACCTTTAACTCTAATAGTAGGTGGAACTAATTTAATACCACCATATTTATTATACCCTTTCTCAAACGCTAATTTATAGTTAAGTTTAATAGGAATATCTCTTGAAACTAAACTATCAAAAACAAGATATAGTGAGTCTGGTTTAAACTCTTTTCCTACGTCATCAACCTTAAGTTGACTCATAATATTATATCTAAAAACTTTGGTAGCAATAGCAGCAACATATCTACCATATTTTGTTTTTCTATACTCAATTGTACTCAAATCTATTAAGATAGAATCACGATTAGCAATGGCTACGGAAGCTAATTCAAAGCCTTGAGACTTAACATTAAAGGAAATCTCATCAGTTGGATTATTTACAAGGATCATTCCTTGAGGGTAGTTTCTATAGCTTACCGGAAAATCTATTTGTTCTGTATAACTATCACTTAATGTCATTATTAACCATATAAACGAGGCTATAACAACACATATTGCATAAATCTTTATGTCTATTTTAGTAAGTACAATACGAAGATATTGTATCGTTGAGGAAATCTTATTTTGCATTTAGCAAAGTTATAAAAATTAAGTATCGATAGCTTAATAAAGCATTATAAAATTGCTAACTATCTATAAAGAGTAAATGTACCTGCCAAATTATATGGTTCTCTATACATTTCGTCGATAAATACAGCATAAGAATAAACACCATCAATGGCATCAACTCCATCAACTTTACCATCCCATTTTTCATTAGGATCATTGGTTTGAAATACTAGTTTACCCCATCTATTATAAATATACATTTCAAAAGTAACTACAGCCTCAAACCTTCCTCCCATTCCATAGAAATCATTCAAACCATCACCATTAGGAGTAAATGCATTGGGGAAATAAAAGTAATTACATTGCTCTACATTAATTGTAACACTAGTGTCATCAGAACAGTGAGTATAGCTATCATTATTTGTAACTGTAAGTGAATATGTGACAGCTGCAGTTGGCATTATCGATATATTAGGAGAAGTAGCTCCAGAATTCCATAAATAATCATCTCCACCACTTCCTTGAAGAACAATTGTTTTCCCAAGGCAAATAGTATCATCTTCTAAATATATATCAGCATTTGGAAATTCAACAAGGTCAACTCTTATACTATCCGAATTTTTACAATTTGCATCATTTTTAATAGTAACAGTATAATACTCTGTTGAAGTTGGACTGACAGTTATTGAAGAATTACTAGAACCAGTACTCCACTTAAACGAATAATTACCAAAGGCCTTTAATGTAGCATTATATCCATCACAAATTATTGTATCAGATGAAGTAATTACTATAGGTATAGAAAATACTCCTACGCTTGTAGATTTATCAACATCACAACCCAATGAATCAGTAACTGTAACAATATATTGTGTATTTAATGTTGGAGTAACTTTTATACTTTTTGTTTGACTACCATTATTCCAAAGATAATCATAATCCCTAGAAGTAACAACTGAAACTACAGCTGTATCTCCTGTACATATAGTATCTCCATCCATTAGAAATGATGGATTTGAAATATTTACATTAATATCAGAAATAGTATCATTAAGACATGCATCTGTTACCTTTAAAGTGTATAAAGTATTAGAAACAGGATTAACAGTAATTGATGAAGTAGTATCACCATTACTCCACAAAAATGTATAAGGTGTATAACCACCAGTTGGATTTGAAATAATATCTAAGTTGCTTCCTCCACAAATAATAGTATCGGAGAATACATTAGCAAGAGGTGGCATATTATCTTTAATATAAACCCTAACTGTATCTTGCGAACATGGAGATGTATTAACCACTAATTCAATATATTCAATTGGCTCCACAATAGTATCTGTCAATGGACTAATTACTAAATTAATAGAATCTTGACCTGCTGGAATAATAACACTATTAGCTATTGAAGAATAATCAACACCATTAACAGCAGTACCACCAATGGAATAATTTACTATTGTTGAAGTAGCTTTTACATAAGGTAACCTAAAAGTAAGTATAGCGTCATTACAGCCTTCAACCGCTATAGAATCTACAGTACTTGAGGTAGATTGAGTAATCGTAAGCATACTACTTGAAAAACTATTTGCTTCTAGAAAAACACCTGAATCATATACATGATCACCAGCATCACCAATCGCTATTTTAATATGATAAGTAACACATGGATATACTCTAACCCATGCTGTTAATACTGTTGTATAAGCATCTAATTTAACAAATGTTCCATTTGCGTTATTCACATAATATTGACAATTAACACAAGGACCAGAATTTGTAGAACCATTATTTACATTATAAATGGAAACAGGATTAGTTGTGCCAGGTATTAAAGCAATGTTTTGACTATTATAGAAACCACCTGCTGGATTAAGTCCTGTTACAAAAAAACCAAATACATCATTAAAAGAATTAACAAACTCAGGATATTCTTCAGAACCAAATACATACCTAAAAGAAACAGTATCCGCTATTGGAATAAAATCAAATTCCAAAACTGCTGCATCATTTATAGATTGAGTTATTAATGAATCTAAATCTGGGTCTGTGTAATTACCCATATTAGAAGAACAAAAAGCAGATCCACTACCAGGTAATTGAGTAACATTTCCTGTTGAAAGAACTATACCACTACTAAAACCAATACTTCCTGTTGCTCCACTGGTAAATGTACCAATACTTCCTGCTGCTCCAGTATATGTAACATTATTAATAGCTACACCATTACCAACTAAAATATTTTGTACCCATTGAGTTGCTGTACCACTTGTACTGATAGCAAGTTGAGCACTCAAATTAAAACTTAAAAGAAGAAAAAGAAATATGTAGTAAAACTTATTTTTAATATAAAACATATTGAAATTATTATATAATTAATAACACGTCAAAAGACACGTCTAGTTAGTAAAAAGTTGCCTTAAATAAATATTTTACGAATATATATATTTTATAAATTCGTAGCTTATTTATTATTAACAATATTTACTATGGAAAAGTCAATAAAATATTTAAATGACAATAAAGACAAATTTCTTAATGAGTTATTTGATTTAATTAGAATACCATCAATTAGCTCCATTGCAGACCATAAACCAGATATGGTAAAAATGGCTGAAGCTCTTAAAGATGGATTAATAGCTGTTGGTGCAGACAAAGCTATTGTTATGCCTTCAGATGGCAATCCTGTTGTTTATGCAGAGAAAATAATTGATGTAAATAAACCTACTGTTCTTGTTTATGGTCATTATGATGTTATGCCTGTCGACCCTATTGATTTGTGGGATAGTCCACCATTTGAACCAGAAATTCGTGATGGGAAAATATATGCTCGTGGTGCTGATGATGACAAAGGACAATCTTTTATGCATATAAAAGCTTTTGAGGCTTTAGTTGCTAGCAATGAGTTGCCAGTGAATGTTAAATTTATGATTGAAGGAGAAGAAGAAATTGGTTCTCCTAGTTTGGGCAAATGGTGTGCTGAGAATAAAGAAATGCTTAAAGCTGATACTATTTTAGTTTCAGATACAGGAATGATAGCACAGGATATTCCTTCTATTACTACCGGTCTTCGTGGGTTGAGTTATGTTGAGGTTAAGGTTACTGGACCTGATCATGATTTACATAGTGGTATTTTTGGTGGCGCAGTAGCTAATCCTGCTAATGAACTAGCTAAATTAATTGCTAAATTAACAGATGATAATGGTAGCATTACTATTCCTGGCTTTTATGATGATGTAATAATTGTTAGTGATGAGGAAAGAGCTGAAATGGCAAAAGCTCCTTTTAATCTTGATGAATATAAGAAAGCATTAGATATCAAAGAAGTAAATGGTGAAAAAGGTTATTCAACAAACGAACGAACAGGAATTCGTCCTTCATTAGATGTTAATGGTATTTGGAGTGGATATATAGGTGAAGGTGCAAAAACTGTACTTCCCTCTGTTGCTCATGCTAAAATTTCAATGAGATTAGTTCCAAATCAGGATAATGAAAAAATTAGTCAAATGATAAAAGAGCATTTAGAATCTATTGCTCCAGACTATATTAAGGTAGAAGTAACTTCTTTACATGGAGGTCAAGGATATGTTTCTCCTATTTCAATGCCTGCATATAAAGCTGCAGAAAAAGCTTATACTCATACTTTTGGAAAAAAACCTGTCCCCACACGTTCGGGAGGAAGTATTCCTATTATATCTACGTTTGAGGATGTATTAGGTATTAAGTCTATTCTAATGGGATTTGGTCTTGAGGCTGATGCTATTCACTCTCCAAATGAAAATTATCCATTGTTTAATTTCTATAAAGGTATAGAAACAATTATTCAATTCTATAAGTATTATGCGGAGGAAATGAAATAGTAAACTATCTAAACAAATAAAAAAAGCCATAAAAACTAGTTTTTATGGCTTTTTTTATTTTATATAGCTTAGTGATTTACACTTCTTTAAACCTATATTTCTGCTGTAATCCATTAAGAAAATTCCTTAAAAATTGATCTCTACAGACTCTATAGTGCTTTTGCTTAGGATTTCTAAATATTGCAGTTAACTCAGGTTTTCCAATTCTAAGATCTACTGATTTAAAAATAGCCAAAATATCCTCATCTTTATAATTTAAAGCAATCTTGAGCTTACGAAATACAATATTATTATTAAGTCGCTTTTCAGGAATTGGCTTAGGTCCTTCCTTTGCTCCTCTTTTATGTGTAATCAATCCATTTAAGAATGTTGCCAACATTTTGTCATCCATCTCACGGAATGCAGGGTCATCATCACGTTTAAGCCAGTCGCTAATTTGTGCTCTGCTTACTATCAAATCAGCTAAACCGAAAATCATTATTATTTGATCATCTGAAAAATTGAAAATATATCTTATTCTTCTAAAAATATCGTTAGTATCCATTGTTGATTATATTATAAAATTGATAAACCAATTGATAAAGTATAAACATCCTGCTTAATACTAGAATCAACCCAAGATTCTGAAAGTCCAAAATTATAGTCAAAAAATACAGTAAAAAACAATACCTGAGCTCCTAAACCTAGGTTTCCACCCCATTTTGCACCATTAAAATCAGACTTCTTAATATTAAAATTATTATTTTCTACTTTTCCTATTATTTCGTATGTTGGCCCTACATGGAATTTCATTTTAAAAACTCCTAAATCCATAAATTTAAAACCATAAAACAATTGCAACTGAGTAGATGAGAAATCTAAGCTTTCAGTGGTTGTACCTACAGTTTGCATTGAAGAATAAGACACATAATATGCTCCTGGCTCAAGAAAATGCTTATCTCCTATTTCAACAGCTAATCCTACTTTATAACCATTACTAGATTTTACTTGTTCTGATAAACTACTTTTAAGATTACTATTATTTAACCCAAAACTTGGATTTATGTTGATTAATGGAATCTGTGAGAAGCCAAATACAGTAAAAAAAAGCATTAATAGACTTAATAGTATTTTTCTCATTAAACTTTATGAATTAGTGGTTAATAATTAGGCAAATGTAGTAAATTAAAAAAGCCGTTTATAAATTAATATAAACAGCTTTTAGAAATACAAATAAACACTTATTTTATTATTAATTTAATAGTCTTTAATTCATTATTTGTCATATATGTAATAATATAAAGTCCTTTCGCTTGCTCTGATAAGTCAATATTATTAATTGAATTAGACTCTAAAACTTCACTATATATCATCCTACCATCTAAAGAAAAAATATTAATCTCTACTTCTGTTTTAACATCAATACTAATCTGACCATTTGTTGGATTTGGATATACATTAAATGACTCTTCAGTAATATTACGCACAGCTACAATATTTGAATATTTTTTTGTTCCATCATAATCAACTTGCATCAATCTATAATAAGATACTCCATCTAATAAATCTAAATCAATACTTTGATATTCAATAATTACATTTGAGTTACCTGCACCATACACAATATTTATTTCTTCAAAATCCCTATTATCCTTTGATTTTTCAACTACAAAATAATCATTATTTTCTTCAGAAGCTGTAGTCCAATTAATCTCAACATAATCTTCATATTTAGAAGCATTAAATTCAATTAATTCAACAGGCAATTCTTCATCAGGAACATCTCTAAAATCCTTTTTATCATTATTATTATTATCATTCAGAGCAATATTACTACCACAATTATAGCGCAAACCATCATCTGTTTTTATTATTAACTTAGGCTTATCTCCATTATATGTTGCAACTCTTTTATTGGCCGTTGAAGTTCCTTCAATAATAAATACTAGTGAATTTCCACTATTCCAACCACCTCTATCAACAATTTCCTGTACAATAGTTGCTAGGTTTGGAGTTTTCTGATCACTTCCTGATTCTCCACTATCGTTCCAATCATTAGGAGACCAACTAACATTTGAACTAGTTTTTGTTCTGCTACTTACATCATAATCGTCAGTAGAAAAGTCTGAAGCATTATTTACATCTTCTCCACTAATAGTAAAATTCACCGTTCCACTTCCTCCTTCATCATCAGTAAACTGAATATAAGCAGAATTAATTGTTGTTCCATTTGAAATATTTATACCGACAAATCTAATTCCAACTATTTGTTGATGTCCATCATACATTAATTCTATATCAGAACTAGATGTATTACTACTACCATTACTAACTCTTTCTTCACATTTACTTGTGGCATCAATATTTATTGAAGATTCTCCTTTACAGTCTTGATCAAAAGCATCGTCAAGACCATTTTTATTATTATCTACACCTGATGGAGAAGAATCTGCTGAAGCATCATCATTATTATCATTACCTTCAACCAAATCACTTCGCTTGTCATTATCTGAATTATCATCAATATAATCAGGCAAACCATCACCATCATAATCATATGGATCAATGGATGCTCCACCAGATGATTTATCCCAAAGGTTAAGTATTCCATCTCCATCATTATCTTTAATAATAGTAGGTGAAGTATAATCTTCAGGAGAATAGCCCTCTCTAGTGTCATCAATAGAATCTCCATCAGAATCTATATCTCTATAATTAGGAAGAGTCTCAGCCTCTGTTGCGCTATCGTCATTGGGGATAGCTAAAGGTGATGAAGCATAAGAATCGTGATATCCATCATTATTTGAATCAGTAAATGAATCGGCTACACCATCACCATTAGAATCAGTTCCTCCCGCTTCAACTAAATCAAGTATTCCATCATTATCTGAATCTAAATCCCTATTATCTTTTACTCCATCACCATCACTATCATAATTGGGCAAACTTGAAACACCACCAGAATAAACTGCTGTTGGTAAACCATCAGCATCGACAGAACCACCAATTCTTCCAGAATCGCCATAAGATGCAGGAGCACTTCCTCCATTTGCTTCCTTTGCATCAGGTATGCCATCATTATCTGAGTCTAAATCTAAATAATCAGGAATACCATCTGCATCAGTATCAATAGTAGTTTCATCAGAATCCAAAATGCCATCATTATCTGAATCTTTATCACATTGATTCTGTATACCATCTCCATCAGTATCAGCTGTTCCCTCTTTAAAATCAGGAATACCATCTCCATCACAATCACTACCATCTATTGCACCAAAGTTATTGTCTGTATCCAAA
>Ga0256827_10002696_pt1 | contig 11368 bp, 10 predicted proteins | sample CV84metaG_FD_185977 | JGI IMG/M metagenome (GOLD analysis project Ga0256827, IMG submission 185977) | Hydrothermal vent microbial communities from East Pacific Rise, Pacific Ocean - CV84 | ecosystem: Environmental > Aquatic > Marine > Hydrothermal vents | place: Pacific Ocean: East Pacific Rise... | reverse complement strand
GTTTGCATTGGTTACCTTGGTAGCAACCCCTATAGTACTTTTAGCTGATATGGATAGATGTGTATCGTGTCACGGTGTCGATTTTGAAAAGAGAGCTTTGGGTGTAAGTAGAGTTGTACAAGATATGAATGAATCAGAGATAAAAGAAGCCCTTGATGGATATAAAGCAGGAAAGGGTGGAGCCATGAAAGAGTTAATGATGGCAGAGGTTAATCTAGGTGTAGATACAGATGCTATGGCAGGAGACATCTATCACGAATCAAGAACCAAAGGGTTTGAAGAGCCAAGTGATGAATTTATTTTTCAAAAAAGACTCAATGTAAGAACACTTCATAAACTAAAAGAGAAGATTAAAACAGCAGAGAAAAAAGATATGAAAAAAGTCTCTACTGCAATTAAAGCCACAGCCTTTAATATGTATGCTTACGATAAAGCTTTGCAATCAAAAGTAAGTTTCAATGCGTTTAAGCCTAAAAAATTAACAAAAAAAGAGATACTTCAAACTGTTACCCATGTAAAAAAATGTGTTGACCACTCTTTCTCAGTTGATGAGATGGTAAAGTGTGAAGTAGAATTCTTTAATCTTGCAGGTAATTTGGTAAAAAATGAAGAGAAGAAGATGAAAGCAAAAAGTTTAAAAAATAAAGCTCCTCTCTTTACAGGTGAAGGTGCTGTGGATATTAGTCAATATTTAGAGAAAAAATAGATTTTATATCTGTTTTACTCACTCCATTTTTTAGTTGGAGTGAGTTACTATTTCTCTCTTAATAATTATGATTATTTTTTCATCTCAAAAAGTTCTTTAACTTCAGAACTACTCAAAGCACGATTATAAACTCTTAAATCGTCTATCAAGCCATTTAAATAACCATCCACAGTTGTCCATGGACTTTTTCCTATATAGTTTATGGTTCTTTTTACATTATTTGGAATGTTTGTAATTGTGTTGGTATCTCCATCTCTATTGACAGTTTTCTGTTTAACTCCATCTATATAGATGGCGACTTCCATTTTACCATTTTTCTTAGAAGCTACAGTAGTATAATGTTTCCATTCTCCAAAATAGATACCATCTAGTACTTCAACTTTTTGACTCTCCGACGTAAAATTACCACTATTCGCATAGATTTCAAAACAGAGGTTTGAGGTTATATCATCTTCTGCAAACAGAATATTGTCTACTCCTGCACCATTAGATAAATCTATGATTCTTCCCCAATGACTTGGTGAGTCAAAATAGACCCATGAGCTGACAGAAATCTCCTTAAAATCGGTATCTAAAGCAGGAAGTTCAATATAATCATCAATCCCATCAAAGTTACCTGCTTTACCAATAACTCCATTTGTGTAAGTCATCTTACCATGCACTCTACCATGGTTTCCATTACCTGAACTATCTTTGGCATCTCCTTCAAACTTATAGTAAGCTACTAAGCTTTTTTCAATACCTGTATTTTTCTCTGTCTCTTCTTTATCATCTCCACATCCTATAAATATTAGTGAAAAGAGTAAAACAAAAGAGATTAGCTTAAAATTTTTCATTTCTTAATTCCTTATAACTTAAAAAAATTGATATTTTATAAATATCTAATTTAGACTTTAACACAAAAAGATTGCAAAAGTGTTGCAAAAATATAGAAGATATAGAAAGAGCTGTAAAGATTTCTATTAAAATTAAAAATTTATAATTATAAATATCTTGGACACTACAGCGTATAGGGTTGTTTTTACTTCTATGGGTGAAAAGCTTTGATTTAATCAGCATAATGTGATTGAGTTGTGAAAATTCATTTAGAGTTCATCTATATTCATTATAATTCTTTTAAAAACAAGGATATTTATAATGAATATAAGAAATATACTATTACTCTCAACACTCTTTCTTCTCCCCTCAACCATTAGTGCAGATCAAAATGGCGAAACTTTGATTAAAAAGCATTGTGCTACTTGCCATATGTTAAGTGTACCAAATCCTGAAATGATACCTACACTTAAAGCTCCTGCCATGGATGCTGTTCTTTTTCATCTGAAAAAAGCGATGAATAATGATTACAATAAATCAAAAGCTTTTATTTTAGATTATGTTCAAAATCCAGATGTGGCAAAGTCGGTTTGTGAATCTAATAAAGTTGCTAAGTTTGGGGTTATGCCTTCTCAAAAGGGTAAGGTTTCAGAAGAGAATTTAACGATTATTGCTGATTATATGTTAGAGAACTACCCACATAAAAAATTTGTTAAGATGATTACTGCAATGTTAACCAATGGTAAAATGAGTGCACTTAAAGGTTCACCTTTTTTAATGAATCAAGATGCTCTACCTCATTTAACAAAGATGTTAATTGAAAATTGGGATAAAGGTGCATTGGGTTTAACACCTGAACAAAAAACAAAGTTACTGGTTGTAAGAAAAGAGACAATGAGTGGAGTTAAGCAGGTAAAAGCGAAACTGGCTACATTTGAGAATGATATTATTGAAGCGTTGGTTGATGAAGAGGCGTTAAAAATAATGCAACCAAAAGTAGAAGAGGTAGCAAAATTGAAAGCTCAGGCAACAATGATTCATCTTAAATGTTTAAAAGAGAGTGTTGAAATTTTAACAGAAGAGCAGTTAGAGTATTTATTACCATTCTGGGGTATTTAGGTTAATATAATGGCACAACAAAACATCTTATTATTAGAAGATGATATACAGTTGAATGATACTGTTAAACAATTTTTGAGTTATTCAGGGTATAAGATTTACCCTGCTTATGATGCACTTCAAGCTAAAGATACACTTTATGAACGGGCGATAGATTTAATGCTTTTAGATATTAAAGTTCCTCATCAGAATGGTTTTGATTTTTTAGCAGAGGTTCGAGCTGAAGGGAATATAACCCCTGCAATTTTTATAACCTCTTTAAATGCTGTTGATGATGTTACAAGAGGATTTGATATTGGTTGTGATGATTATATTCGAAAACCATTCGCTTTAAAAGAACTTTTAGCAAGGGTTGAACTTGTTTTAAAGAGAAATTTTAAGAGTCATAATAATCAGATAGAGTTGGGGAATGGTTACCTTTTTGATATTAAAGGACTATTTTTAAGCCATCAAGATGAAAAAGTCTCTCTTAAAACAAAAGAGGCAAAGCTTTTGGCTCTTTTTTTAAAAAATAGTAGCGAACTATTAACTTACGACAAAATATTTGAAACACTTTGGGATTATGATGAAGTTCCCAGTCAAGGTAGTTTACGTGCTTATATTAATACTCTACGTCATATTTTAGGAAAAAATAGAATTGAAACAGTGAAGCATATGGGTTACAGATATGTTACAGGGTGAAAAACGCTCACTCTTCCGTTTTTTGGGCATCTATCTTAGTTCTACTTTTTTACTTTTTCTTTTAGCCACATCTATCTTTTATACTTTGCAAAAACATCAAATTATTGACAGGCAAAATGGTAAGTTAAAAGAGGAGGCTTTAAGAATAACAGAACAGCTTAGACATCTACATGAGAGTTTTACCCCTCGATTACTCTATCCATATCAAAAACCTTTTGATTCGGCTATTTATAATTTAGATAAAGAGTATATTTTTGGTTCATTTCGACCAAATAGTATTTTATGGAATAAAGAGTATTATCAAGACAATAATAAACTTCTCTATATACATCCTCTTTATCCTTATTATCTAGGAGCTTCATATCTTATTGTTGCTAAAGATATTAATCCTGAACCTATTAATAGTTTATTAGAAATCTCCATGCTTTTTCTTGTTGTTGCTGGTCTTTTCTTTACAACTTTGGGTCTATTTTTGGGTAAGTTATTTGTTAAGCCTATGAAAGAATCTATGGAAAGTATGAACCGTTTTATCGAAGATACAACCCATGAGTTTAATACACCAATTAGTACCATATTAACCAATATAGAGCTTATAGATGCCTTATATGATTGCGAAGCAAAAGAGGAGCTAAGACGCATAGAGATAGCCTCTAAAACGTTAAGTCGTTTGTATGAAGATTTGAGTTATTTAAAGCTTAATCATAACTACCATCGACAGATTGAAAAACTTAACATCAGTCAACTGCTTTATGAACGGATAGAGTATTTTAATACTTTAATAGAGGCAAAAGAGTTAAATATATCTATTCATATAGAAGAGTTAGTCTTTATTAATATAGATAAAAATGATGCCATTCGTATGGTAGATAATTTACTCTCTAATGCTATTAAATACAATAAAAAGAGTGGAGATTTAAAAGTTATGTTAACCAAGGAAAAGCTTTTAATTAGAGACAGTGGAGTGGGGATTAAAAAAGAAGATATATCTTTAATTCAAGGGCGTTTTAAACGTTCAAATCAAAGTGAAGGTGGATTTGGAATTGGTCTTGATATAGTGGGGCAAGTTGTTAAGCGATATGGTTATAACTTTAAAATTCTTTCTACCTATAAAAAGTGGACAGAGGTTACTATAAAATGGTGAAAATATTGATAATATTAATGCTATTTGTAAGTTACTTGAGCAGTATAGATATAGGAAAAAAGTGTATAGCGTGTCACCGTAAGCAGAAAATTCCCAGTGAATTGATTTATAGACGCTACTTAACAAAGTATAGTACCCATAAAACAATTAGAAAAATCATCTTTGAGTATCTTAAAAATCCAAAAAAAGAGAACTCGGTTATGCCAAAACAGTTTTTTTTAAAGTTCCCAGCCAAAAAGAGATTGGATATGAATGATTCTCTTTTAATAGAGGCAATTGATTGCTATTTAGACCATTTAGATATTAAGAAAAAATTAGTTTTACCTTAAAGTTATTCTCTTATTATATATATGTTAAACTCTTTTTTATGAAAAAAGAATCGATAGAAATCGTTATTATAGAAGATGAAGAGGATATTTTAGAGCTTGTTGAGTACCATTTACAAAAGAATGGTTATGAGACCATGGGATTTCTCTCTACCAAAAATGTAGCACAGTTCTTAGAGGAGGAGAGACCATCTTTAATGATAGTTGATAGAAATCTTCCAGGAGTAGAGGGGAGTGAATTTGTTGCCAAACTCCGAGAAAAAGGGTGTAATATCCCTGTTATATTTTTAACTGCTAAAGATAGAGATGAAGATTTAGAAGAGGGGTTTGAACGTGGTGGAGATGATTATATTACCAAACCTTTTAGACCCAAAGAGCTTGTTTTACGTGTAGAGGCTCTGTTGCGTCGTTCGGGTGTAAGTTCAAGTAATAAAGTTAAATATCGTGACCTTACATTAGATACCAATAACCGTACACTAATTATTGATAAAAAAATCATAGAGCTAACAAAGTTAGAGTTTAAACTGCTCTACACCTTTATTCAAAGTCCAAATACCATTTTAGATAGAGATTTTTTAAGAGATGAAGTATGGGGCGATGACAGCCTAACTTTTAATGAGAAGACCATTAATGTAACCATGAACCGTCTAAAGAAAAAGATAGACCCAACTGGAAAAAAAGAGTACTTTCTCCCTGTTTGGGGAGTTGGATATAAGTTGGTTTAGATGTTTGAAATCTATTTTTTTATATTCTCTATTTTCAGTTTAAATCTCTATACCCATCTACACATCTATCAAGATGAGACATACTTTTTAGATGAAGAGAAGTCCAAATATATTTTAATGGTTTGGCTAATTCCTATTATTGGAGCATTAATAGCCTTACAGCGACTCCATGCAGATAAAAACTTTTATATTGGAGTTATGGTGGTCTATTTTCTTCTAAAATTTGGGTTTTATTATCTTATGTTTGGAGTTTTGTAATAAGATTAGAGATGTTTTATCCAGATATGCCATTTTTGGGATAAAAATAAATCAATGGTTATGATAATTGGTTTAAACGGTGGGACACATGGAGAAAGCTTCTTAAATATCTAAATATTAGTTTGGAGTTCAGAAGAATCTACCTCCTTTAGGGGGTGGAGTTGTCAAAGAAATATTCCTAAAGATATTTTAGCATTAGTTAGAGAACATAAAGGAGTAATATGAGTAGATTAATTTTAATAATAACCCTCTTGTTTACATTGAATAGTTGTAGCCGAACAGTTAACGCATGGAACGGTTCTACACCAAAAGAGTATTTAGAGATTTCAGGAAAAGATGAGTTGCCTTCTAAGTTAGAAGCAAAAAATGTAGAGTATAGATGTGTTGATTTGGTCTACTCTTCATCAGGTAATACCAAAAAATGTTATGTAACTAAAAATTCAGCTGAGAGAGTCGATGGTTGGGTCTCTAGGCTCTATGCAACTTCAAAAGGGGTTTTGCTTGATACAGGTGAAAATATAATAATTTTTGGTGCATTGGCACTCTGCACAATGGGTGGAGATTGTCGCAATTTGGATATTACTAAGATTAAAATAGCTGAGTAGAGAAATTGTATTGAATTTCTCTATTTTTCTCTATGCTTATAAATCATCAATCCATATTTGCAAATCTGCATCACTTGGCATTCTCCAGTCGGCTCTTGGACTTAAGGAGATGCTTCCTATTTTAGGACCATCTGGAATACATGAGCGTTTGAACTGTTGGGTAAAGAAACGCCATAGAAATTTTTTAAGCCATTTTTTTATTTCAGATTCACTATAGTTTTCAAAAGCGAGATTGGCTAAAAATAGAATCTTACTTGGTTTTGCTCCATATTTAATAAAATGATATAGAAAAAAATCATGTAGTTCATAGGGACCAACAATTGATTCTGTCTCTTGAACAATTTGATTCTCTTTATGTGGTAATAGTTCGGGGCTTATTGGTGTATCTAGAATATCATCAATAATGTGTGCGATTTGTTTATTTTGTTTAAAATACTCTATTACATACTTTATAAGTGTTTTTGGTATTCCTGAATTTAGTGCATACATACTCATGTGGTCGCCATTGTAGGTTGACCAACCAAGAGCTATTTCACTTAAATCTCCTGTTCCTATGACCAATCCACCTTCTCTGTTGGCGGTATTCATTAAAATAGAGGTTCTTGCCCGTGCTTGAACATTTTCATAGGTGACAGAGTGGTCATCTACAGCGTGTCCTATCGCTTCAAATTCTGTTAGAGCCAGTTTTGTAATATCAACGGTACGCAGAGTAACCTCTAATTTTTGACAAAGCTCTATGGCATTGTTTTTGGTTCGGCTGGTTGTTCCAAATCCAGGCATGGTAATAGCAATAATATTTTTACTCTCCCAGTGCATAAGTTGAAATGCTTTATGGGTAGAGAGTAGGGCAAGGGTAGAGTCTAAACCTCCAGAGATACCAATAACTGCTTTTTTAATTTTAGCATGTGTCATTCGTTTGATTAGTGCATGGGCTTGAATATAAATAATCTCTTTACAACGATGCTCTTTCTCTTGATGGACAGAGGGGACAAATGGATGGGGATTGATAAATGATTTTAGTTGTTTGATTATGGGTAGTTTTTTTAGCTGAATGACTCTATGTTTGGTGGTTATCTCATCACTATAGCTAGATTCACTAATCCGTTGCCAATTCATACGTTGCAGGTCTACTTCGGCTGTAATGATATTAGCGTTCATATCAAAGCGTTGATTTTGGATAAGGGTTGAGCCATATTGAGCAATAATAGCATGTCCTCCAAATACGGTATCGGTTGTGGATTCTCCAACTCCTGCTGAAGAGTAGACATATGCACCCATACATCTTGCACTTTGTGTTCGTACCAACTCTTCACGATATTCAGATTTTCCTATAAGTTCATTACTTGCACTTAGATTAAAGATGATGTTTGCACCATTAATGCTCATTTGATTCGATGGAGGAGTAACTGCCCATAAATCTTCACAAATTTCTATTCCAAAAGTCATCTCTTTGGCATCTGAAAAGAGTAAATCGACACCAAAAGGTATTTCTTCTTCAAATAGAGTGGTGGTTGTCTCTCTTATCTCTCTTCCAGATATAAACTGTCGCTTCTCATAAAACTCTTGTTTATTGGGGATATAAGTTTTAGGAACAATTCCTAAAATCTCTCCATTTTGAATAACAACAGCTGTATTATAGAAACGATTTTGATGTCGAAGAACCATACCTAAAATAGCTATGGTTGAGATTTCTTTACTTGCTTTTAAAATAGATTGCAGTGAACTGTTCTGTTCCTCTAAGAGTCTTTGGTTAAAGAATAGGTCAGAGGCAGTATAACCTGTGAGTGTTAACTCTGGAAAAAGAATAACAGAAACATTTTGACAATAGGCTTGATTTAGTAGAGGTAAAATTTCCATAGCATTTTTTTTAGGGTTGGCTACAGTGGTTTGATTAACAGCAGAGGCTACTCTGTAAAATCCGTGCATGATTTTCCTTTTATAGGGAGATGAAAGAGTAGTATTTTAGCTAAAAAAAGAGATGAATAAAACTATTTAAGATAAAAAACTTTATTTAAATATTTTATTTTTTTAGGAGAGAGAACATTGATTCTATCCCATAAAAGTTTGGTATAGATTTTCCCTTTATCTACAGTATATTTTCCTTTTTTAGGAAATGATTGTCCCCATGACTGTTTCTTTTTTAGTATATCTAGTAAACTTGATGATTTAAGTTCAGCACTAGTTAGTTTATCAGTTCTATTGGTATAGAGATAGTGATAGTGACCACTTTTTGTTAAAATCAAGAAGTGATATGAGTCCCCTGTTCTGTCACTTCTGTAAACTTTATCATAAATTGGCTGTGGTCCATTCACGCCTGAAGCACTTAACAAACTGCTAGAAAAGAGTAGGGTAAAGCTTAACACCTTTAGGATTATTATTAGAGTTTTCATAATCAAAGTATATCACAGAAATTTCCCAAAAGAAGCTACGTATTAAAAAAAAAATCAATTACTTTACTTAAGATGTTCTTTATAGTTAAGAGATATTCGACATTATCAACTTATTTCCTATCTTGAAATATAAAACAACAAAATAGAACTATTTAAGCTCTGCTGATGGTTCTCCAAAATAGAAACCTTGAGAGTAATCTGCTCCTAAATCTTTGACAATATTATATATTTCCTCATTTGAGACATACTCTGTAATTGTCTTTCTTCCTAATTTTTTTGAAAATGATATAATTGCTTCGGTAATAATTCTTGCATTCTTATCTGAATCGATATTTTTAATAAGACTACCATCTATTTTAATAAAGTCTGCATCAATTCCAATAATATGTTCAAAGTTTGCATATCCTGAACCAAAGTCATCTATGGCAATCTTAACACCATGTCTTTTTATACGTTTTATAAAATCATTAATAATTTTGTAATCATTAACCTCTTCTGATTCTGTAATTTCAAAAATTACATTATGGCTCTTTGGATAGTTCTCAAGCTTTTTACAGATATAGGTAGTAATCTCTTTTGATAGAATATCGTCAATGGTTAAATTTATTGAAAATTCATAATCTAATTTCTCAAATGTTTTAAATGCTTTATCTATAATTATTTTAGTAATTTGAGGATAAAGTTTTGCTTTTTGTGATATTTCTAAGAATGTTAATGTTGATACAGGATACCCCTCTTGATTTAACATTCTAACCAATGTCTCATATTTAACTATCTTTTCGGTTTTATTATCAAATATTGGTTGATAGTAGGTTACTACTCTATCTTCATCAATCGCCTCTTTTATTTTTTTAATCCACTCAATATTTTGTGCATAGTTTTCACTTTCACTCATACTATGGTCAAAAATCATAAATTTTTTATGCTCTTGTTGGGCTTTTTTTCTTGCAATGTTTGAGTATAAAATAAGTTTTTGATAGTTGTCATGTGCATAGTAACTTGCGACACCTCCTGTAATAGCGATAGAGATACGATTTTGATTCTCCACATTTAGGGTAGAGATTTCCACTTCAATATCTTCGATAAGTTTTTCAAAAAAGATTTTAAAATTAGTATTTGAGAGAAAGCCTTCTTGAAAGAGCAAAATAAATTGATCGGCTTGAAGTTTATAGAGTTCAAAATGTTTTTTCTGTTTTAGTTTTTTTAGTTTATCTGCCAAGTTAAGAAGTACAGCATCACCAATGGTTGAACCATAGAAATCATTAAATCCAGAAAAGTCATCTATGTTTAGGTAGAGTATAATTGGTTTTACTGCTGTTTTTAAATCTGTAACGAGTTGATTACGATTTGGAAGACCTGTTAATAAGTCAGTTCGCTGTTTTTTAATCTCCTCTTTACTTTTTTCTAGCTCTGTAATATCATGACGTACACCCACATACTCTATAAGATTATTGTCACTGTCTAAAATAGGTAAAATAGTGGCATTAACAATATAAGAGCTTCCATCTTTGTTCTGATTTTTGATTGTACCTTTCCATATTCTTTTAGCATGAAGTTCTCTCCACATCTCTTCAAAAACTTTAGGATCCATATCGGGATGACGAATAATATTATGCGCACTTCCAATAAGCTCTTCTCGTGTATATCCTGAAACGGTACAGAACATCTCATTAACATAGGTGATAATTCCCTTTTTATCTGTTTTTGAGACAATACTTGATGTATCAATGGCTGTTTTATATCCATCTAAAAAAGAGATATTTTTAGTTAACTTCTCACTCATGGTATTAAAAGCTAAAAGGGCATCACCTATTTCATCTTTTTTTCCAATATCTAACTTAATGGTTGTTCTTCCTGACGAAATCATCTCTGATGCTGTTTGAAGTTTTTTTAAGTTTTTGGTAATAGATAGATAAAAAGCAATAAAAATATAGAATGCTATTAATAAAATAAGTAAAAAGACAAATAAGAGAGACCATAGATTGTCATTTAAATTACTTTGTAACTCTTTTATCGTTGTTTTATAGGTGTAACTGTATCTCTGATAGAGTGTGTTTTGTCTCTCTATAGATTCTGTAGTTTTATTTTTAAATGCTTCACTGTTAAAGGCATTAATTGTTTTATAAATAATTTTTTCATCAATAATATCTAAGAGTATCTCAAGGGTATAGCTTACTGCTGTACTTTGACTTTGAAGAATAGAGTAGTTGTTGAGTTGACTCAATAGTTTGTTCTCTTTTAGACTCATTTTTAATGCTTTTAAATCTGTAGAGATAGAAAATAGAGTTCTCTGTTCTTTAAGAGAGAGGTTCTCTTTGTTAAAAAGGGAACTGGAGGTATCTTCAAGTTGTTTCGATAATTCATATAGACGTAAAAGTTTCTCTTGTAGCATATCTGCTAAATAGTTAACCCTTAGGTCTTTAGAAGTTCTAAATGTTGTCTCTTCTGAAATTTCAAGTATTGTTTGAATCAGTTTTTCTATAATCAGTGCATGTGTTTGAAAATTATTTTTATTAAAGAGTGCTACATCCAGTTTATTTATCTCTAAAACTTCAAAGAGTGAAATGGCTGTATTAAAGTTTTTATTAGAGGAGAGCATAT
>Ga0256827_10002695_pt1 | contig 11370 bp, 9 predicted proteins | sample CV84metaG_FD_185977 | JGI IMG/M metagenome (GOLD analysis project Ga0256827, IMG submission 185977) | Hydrothermal vent microbial communities from East Pacific Rise, Pacific Ocean - CV84 | ecosystem: Environmental > Aquatic > Marine > Hydrothermal vents | place: Pacific Ocean: East Pacific Rise... | reverse complement strand
TATTTTACCTAATTTAGATAGGTTACAAAAGTCCTTTTCAGAGATTTTTGTTTTATATAAGCCAAAAGATATTGTAAGTGGAGATTTTTATTGGTTTTTCGAAACAGAAAGGTATTCGTTTATTGCAGCCATTGATTGTACAGGACATGGTGTGTCGGGAGCTTTACTTACAACTATTGGAAATGCTTTATTAAGAGAAATTGTTTATAGAGATAAAATTATTTCACCTTCGCAGATATTATTCGAATTGGATGCCCGACTTTTTGATTCGCTTAATAATAATGGACACGAGAATCATGTGTCGGATGGAATGGATATAGCCCTTTGCAGAATAGAAAAAGATAAAAAATGCTTATGCTTTTCAGGAGCTTATCGACCATTACTTATTGTAAAACAAAACAATGAGATCTTAGAAATAAAAGGAAGTAGATTTCCTATAGGATTGTATACAGATGTAGAAAAAGTGTTTGAGGAGGTTGAATATTACTATGAAGATTCCGATACATTTTATATTTTCTCGGATGGTTATATCGATCAGTTTGGTGGCGATAGGAATAAAAAAATGAATAAAAGTCGTTTCAAGGAGCTTTTGCTGACTATTAATGATTTCAATTTTGAAGAGCGTCAGTCTTTTTTAGAATATTCGTTTAATAATTGGAGACAAGATGCTGAACAAATTGATGATTTATTGATAATTGGTTTTCAAGCTTAAGAATCACATAACAACTTTTAACGTTCTATCTCTTAACAATTAGCTTGCTTATTTTATCTTTGCAAATTACACTTGTTTATTTCTGTACTAGTTTAGTATAAATGTGGGTTAAGCAAATAGGAAAAAGAAAAGTATGTTTTTTAAAGTAGAAAAGAAAGATTCCAATAGTAAAGCAAGAACAGGAACTATAAGTACAGATCATGGTGAAATAAAGACACCTATTTTTATGCCAGTGGGTACAATTGGGTCTGTAAAATCAGTACATCAGCACGAGCTAAAGGAAGATATAAATGCCCAAATTATTTTGGGAAATACCTATCACTTGTATCTGCGACCAGGTACCGATGTTATAAAAAAAGCTGGAGGGTTACATCAATTTATGAATTGGGATCGACCAATTTTGACTGATAGTGGTGGTTATCAAGTGTTTTCGCTTTCGGCTAATAGAAAATTAACCGAGGAAGGTGCTTTATTTAAATCGCATATAGATGGTTCTAAGCACTTATTTACTCCCGAGAATGTGATTGAAACACAACGAATTATAGGTTCAGATATTATGATGGCCTTGGACGAATGTCCTCCTTATCCGAGCGATTATGAGTATGCAAAAAATTCTATGCACCTAACTCATAAATGGTTGGAACGAGGTATGGCGCATTATAAAGCTACAGAATCACTTTATGGATATAATCAAGCGTATTTCCCAATAGTTCAAGGTAGTACATATAAAGATTTAAGAGCTCAGTCGGCTGAATTTATAGCATCGCAAGGTGCTATGGGAAACGCCATTGGAGGTTTATCGGTAGGAGAACCAGTTGAAGATATGTACGAAATGTTGGAAATTGTGAATAATATTTTACCATTGGATAAGCCTCGTTATTTGATGGGAGTAGGAACTCCAATAAATATACTGGAAGGAATTGCTTTAGGTACAGATATGTTCGATTGTGTTATGCCAACACGAAATGGAAGAAATGGAATGCTATTTACTTCTGAGGGAACTATCAATATAAAAAATGAAAAATGGGCTAACGATTTTTCGCCTCTAGATCCTAACGGAACCTCTTATGTCGATTCAACTTATACCAAAGCTTATGTTAGACATTTATTTAAGGCTAACGAGATTTTAGGAATGCAAATAGCAAGTATTCATAATTTAGCCTTTTATTTATGGTTAGTAGGTGAGGCAAGAAAACATATAGAGGAAGGCGATTTTACAGCTTGGAAAAATAGTATGGTAAAGAAATTAGGACTTAGACTGTAGGCTTGTGTTTGGGAAATTAGATTTATATATAATTAAAAAATTCTTAGGAACGTATTTCTTTTCGATTATCCTAATTATTACGATTGCTGTAGTTTTCGATGTGTCGGAAAAGATTGATGATTTTATTGAAAAAGATGCACCGTTTAATGCTATTGTTTTCGATTATTATATGAACTTTATTCCTTATTTTGCCAATCTGTTTAGTTCCCTATTTATATTTATTTCGGTTATCTTTTTTACGTCGAAGTTGGCTTATAATACCGAGATTATTGCAATTTTGAGTAGTGGAATAAGTTTTAATCGTTTTTTGCGTCCTTATTTAATATCGGCCACTGTTTTAGCATTATTTTCTTTCTTTTTGAATAATTATATTATACCTCCAGCCAATCAAACACGTTTGGCTTTTGAGGAGCAATATATTAGAAATCAAATTGTAAATCGGAGTCACAATATCCATCGGCAAATTTTACCGGGACAGTATTTTTATTTACAATCGTATACTGTACGTACCAAAACGGGTTATAAGTTTACTTTGGAGCAATTCAAAGATGGACGTTTAGTGTCGAAATTAACTTCCGATCAATTAAAGTGGGATACAACATTAGGAAAGTGGAAAACAAGTCATTACTATATTCGAAACATTACCGAAGAGGGAGACGAGATAATAAAAGGAACACAATTGGATACGACCTTGAATATTTTACCTGAAGATTTTGAGCGCAGAGATAATATAGTGGAAGCCATGAATTTAAATGAATTGACAGAGTTTATCGAAAAGCAAAAGATGCAGGGAGCAGAAAATGTAGTTGCTCTAAATGTGTATTGGCATCAGCGTTTTGCTTATCCGTTTTCGGCTTTTATTTTAACTTTAATTGGAGTGTCCTTATCGTCGAGAAAACGTCGTGGAGGTATTGGTATACAGATAGGGGTAGGTATAGCTTTAAGTTTTTCTTATATTCTATTTATGCAAGTTTCTACAAATATCACAATAGGCAATGGGTACAATCCGTTTATAGGTTCGTGGACACCAAATTTTATATATAGTATAATAGCTTTATTCTTGTATAAAATAGCACCAAAATAAAAAACCATACATGAAAATATTTAGCATTAGCCTATTATTACTGATAAGTATATTTAGTTTTTCTCAGGACAATTTTAAGTTTGCTCTTTATGGAGGACCAGATTTTTCGTTATTAGAATCACCTGCCGATTCAATAACCGTAGAGTCTTTAGTGACACCATTCTTTGGATTGGAATTTTTGTACCCAATGTCAGGAAATAATCATATCCGATTTGGAGCTTCGTATTTCTTGAAGGGATCAAAAAATAACCGAAATGGAATTAAGTATAAAAATACTTTTGCATCCGTTTATGCTAACTATCATTTAGGACTTTCCGATAATGTTTTCTTAACTTTTGGACCACAGTATTCATTTTTGCTAAATGCTTATACATTAAATGGTTCTGTAAAAGAAGATATGTCAGATTATCAGTCGTATATGTCTATAAATGGAGGTATCGATATTCAGTTACAATCGCATTTAAATTTGGGTGTTATTTACGAGTATCCCATCAATAATAATAAATTATCGGCTTGGCCTAGTATAAAGGTAAAAGCAAGTATAATTATTGATAACGATTTATTTAAAGTAAAGGAAAAGAAATCGAAGAAAACCTATTCAGAAAATAAACTAAAGGAATTAAAAAGAACAGCTCTTTTGGTGAGTCTTAGGGGTTATAAAAGGCAGTTAGATGCTTTGAGAAAGGTTGGAGATACAACTAGATTTAAGCTTGTCGAACAAAAAAGAGATAATTTAAATCGTTCTATTATGGATGCTTTTGCAAAAGAGTTCGATTTTTGTCCGGTTTATTTCTTTTATAATTACGATACAAGAAAGATTAAAGATCGAGAATTTAATAATGTATTTTTAGCTTACGATTTAAAAATTGATAGTACAATACAGTTCAATTTAGATACGTTTTTGATAGGAGAGTTAGGTTATACGGTAACCGATACATCGGTAACAACTAACCATAGCGTTGTGTATAAGAATGGATTTAATATGGCAGATGGTTATGCAGAATCTGAGACTATTGAATCCGATATTTCGCATTATGGATTTTATATTCGGAATCAAGATTTTAGTTTTATTGGGAAACCTTTTCCAAGTTTTATCAGTGGTTATGTTCTTTTTGTAAGAAGATCTAATGAAGGTGTTATTCGGAGACTTAATAATAGCTTGAAAGGAATTAAAGGAGGTTATAATGCGTATCCCGACGAGAAAGGCGTTTATCCAACAAAAGATGGTATAAACATTAAACTTTAGTTTTCGGTTAAAGTACTAAAGCGTGGTATTTTGCCAATTCTAAAATAGGCTTTTGTTCGTATTTAGTAATGCGAATATTTTTTTCCAAAGCAATTTCTTCAATTGTATTTTTAAAATAATACGCTACGCTTCCAACAAAAGCTATATTTGTAGTTTTAGCATTGGAATACGGTAGGATATGAAGATTAATAAAGTCTGAGAAGCTTTTCTTAACTATTTTATTAATAGTTGTATTCTTGATGTTTTTAAGGATAAAAGGTGTAAAACTAGCTAAGAATCGGTTAGGGTAGCTTTGTCTATAAACTTTGTCGATAATTTGTTCAAGGGTTAAATTATAGGTTTCTATAAATAAGTTTTCGGTGTTCGTATCGAGTTGTTTATTAATAAATAGTTTTATCAATTCTAAGCCTAATTTAGCACCACTACCTTCGTCACCTAAAATATAGCCAGTAGATGGAATATTTTCAGTAATAATATTCCCATTGTATAAGCCCGAATTTGAACCTGTTCCTAAGATGCAAGCAATTCCTTTTTCTTTCTGAAATAAAGCCCTAGCAGCACCCAATAAATCGGTATTAATTTTTATAGTAGCAGATTTAAAAATATTGTTTAGAGGTTGTTCAACGATTGCACAACGTTCTGTAGAACTACAGCCAGGGCCGTAAAAGAATACAGATTTAATGCTATGGATATCTAATTGAGAGGGAAAGTTATTTAGAATATCTTTTTTTACCAAAGAGGCATCTAGAAAGAAGGGATTAATTCCTTTGGTTTGAAAAGGATAAGAGTTGGCTTTATCTATAATTATCCAATCGGTTTTGGTAGAGCCACTATCTGCTATTAATATCATACATCAAAGATAAAAAAAATCCCTAAAGCCGAAGCTAAAGGGATTTGTATTGTATTTAAGAAACGATATTTCTTATTTCAAAATACTTTTAGAAATAACTAAACGTTGTACTTGATTTGTACCTTCGTAAATTTGAGTTAATTTAACATCACGCATAATTTTTTCTACATCGTAATCGTATGAGTAGCCATCACCCGCCATTATCTGAACAGCATCAGTAGCAATTTCCATTCCCATATCAGTTGCCCAATATTTAGCCATAGCAGAACTTAATCCAGGATTTTTAACGCCTGTATCGTATTCCCAAGCTGCTCTCCAAGTCATTAATCTTGCAGAGTCTAGTTTAGTAGCCATTTCTGCTAACATAAAAGCAATAGCTTGTTGTGCTGCAATTGGCTTACCAAATTGAATACGTTGTTTAGACCAATCTCTAGCTGTTTCGAAAGCTCTACGAGATGAACCTACTGCTAAAGCAGCAACTCCTGTTCTTGTTCTATCGAAAGTTTTCATAGCAATAACGAAACCTAAACCTTCTTTTCCAACTAAGTTTTCTACAGGAACTTCTACGTCTGTAAAAATAATTTCGTTTTGTACAGATGCTTTTTGTCCCATTTTTTGCATTCTAGGTTTAATTTCAACACCTGGAGCATCTGAAGGAACCATAATAGCAGATAAACTACGAGAGCCTCTTTCAGGATCGGTTAAAGCAAATACAGTTAGTACTGTAGAAGCTTCAGCATTGGTAATAAATCTTTTATGTCCATTAATAATATATTTATCACCTTTTTTGATAGCTGTAGTTTTAATACCTTGTACATCGGAACCTGCATTAGGCTCTGTTAAACAATATCCAGCAACAGCTTTTTCTTCAACTAAACGACCAAACCAATATTTTTTAAGTTCTTCAGAAGCGGCAACGTAAAGAGGAGTAAGAGCTAATGTGTTAGCATCTATACTAATTCCTGTACCGATACATCCAAAACCTAATTCTTCGGAAGTTAGGGCTCCTTCGAAAAGGCTATATCCATTTCCTCCATATTCTTTAGGCATAAGACCGTTCATAATACCTTCGTCGTAGGCTTTTTTTACAACATCCCATGGGAATTCAGCTTTAGCATCGTTTTCACGAGCAACTGGAATTATATACTTTGCTGTAAAATCCTTGTATTTCTCAATAATTTCTTGGTGTCTGCTTGTTAAAGATAAATCAATCATATAGTAAATTTTTAATGTATTTTTTTCGAGCCGTTAAAGTACAAAATATTTCGAGAAGGGCAAAGCATTATTTGAATGTTTGAGAATGATAAGTATTTCGGTCAGGAAAGCTAGTTCGAACTTAGGTTAATTAGCAAGCTATTGCTTGCTTTTTTATATCTTTGTTCTATGTCGGAATTTACAAATAATACAAAAGAACGAGTAGAGCAATTGGTAAGCTATGCTGTGGAGCTTTATTCGGGAAACAATGGAGCTGAATTGATAAAAAAATATCAGCCTATAATTGATCAATTAATACCATCGGATTTGATTGTTGTTTTCGATGCTTTGATGCAAAAAAATATAGAAATCTCGGAATTAAAATCCTTAGCTAATAAAATTCTAAATGTATTTTATAAAAGTGTTAACGAATATCCATTGATAGAGGCTAAAGAAAATAGTTTTATAGCACTCTTGAACGAAGATAATAAGACAGTAACCGAGAAATTATTGGTTTTAAAATCGGAGATAAAGCATTTTAACAAAAATCAGGAATCTCTTAAAGATAAGGCTTATTTACAAAAACTAAAGAATCAGTTTTTAGATTTACAGAAGTTTACATTTCATTATACAGCAAAAGAAAATATATTATTTCCGCTTTTAGAAATGCATTGGGAGCATTATAAGTGCGTGCAATTGATGTGGTCGTATCACGACGATATACGAAGAAACTTGAAGTTGATAATTGCTGAATTAGAGACTGAAAATATCGATTTGAAATCGTTTAACAGAACTGTTGGTGATTTATATTTTGCTATGTATGCTATTGTGTTTCGAGAAGATAAGATTTTATTTCCGACGGTTTTAGAAAGTATTTCTAATGAAAATTTAGAAAAAGCTTTGCAGGGTTTAAAGGATATTCCATTGGCTTATGTAAATACAAAAAACATACAGAGTCATTTAGTAGAGCAAGCTATTAATTCAGAAGGCGACATAAATCTTGGAACAGGTTCTGTTTCTGTGGAACAAATAAAGATGATGTTCAATCATTTGCCAGTGGACATTACTTATGTAGACGAAACCGATGAGGTTAAATATTTTTCTACTCCAAAGCATAGAATATTTCCTAGAACAGTTGCTGTAATTGGAAGAAAAGTTCACCATTGTCATCCTCCAGAAAGTGTTCATATTGTGGAGAAGATTGTAGAATCGTTTAAGAATGGTGATAAAGATGAGGCTGCTTTTTGGATTAAGATGGGACCTAATTTTGTACTTATAAAATATTTTGCTGTTCGCGACGAGAACAAACAATACAAAGGCGTATTAGAAGTTAGTCAAGAAATTAGTGATATTCGAGCTCTAGAAGGCGAAAGACGATTGTTGGATTGGTAATATTCAATCTTGCTACTCTAACATAGAGTGTATTTGTGTTTTCCAATATACTGTTCTACAATACGTTATGTTTGATATGATAAAAAGTAAAATTTAATTTATGGAATTTATAAGTTTTTGTATCTATAAAGTAAAGGATGCATTCATTTATGTTATAAATTAAAATCTTACAATCATGAAAAATCTAATATTAATAATACTTTTGATAGGGAGTTTAAATAATGTATGGGCTCAAGAAAATGGAACTATAAGAGGGAAAGTTGTTGATGAAAATGGACAGTCTTTACCCTTGGCCAATATTGTAACCGAAGTTTATGGGAAAATAATAGGAACAACAACAGATATAGATGGCTATTTTGTTTTAAAGCCATTGCCTGAAGGGAAATACGATATTACGGTTAGTTTTATTGGTTATTCAAATTATAAACTTAAAGGTATCGAAATAGATGATGGGCAGGTTTATTTTGCAAAAACTATAAATATGTCGAAAGACAACATGTTGGTCGATGTAGATGTGGTTGCAAGAAAGCCTATCGATGCCGATCAAACCATTACCAAAATAGGGATAAAAGCTGCCGAATTAAAAACAATGCCTACCGATGGTTCTATTAATAGTATTTTGAGAGCTATTAGCTCCGATATCCAGATAACTAAAGACAATAAAGTTATATTAAGAGGTTCAAGACCAGGGAATTCAATAACTATTTTAGATTATGTAAAATCTATGGGTGAAGTAAGTGTACCTTCTTTAGCCATAGGAAGTATTACAGTTTATTCAGGGGGTGTACCTGCAAAATATGGCGATTTTACAGGTGGAGTTATTCTAATAACCACTAAGAATTATTATGACTATTATTACGATTTTAAAGATTAAACAAAGATAAATTTGTCAATTTATAACGAAAAATATAAGAAACTGAATGATATTGAATTGTGTTTGCTTTTTCAAAAAAAGAAAAGTAGACGTGTTGTTAATGAATTGTTTAGGCGATATAATTACCTCATTCGGACTGTTTGTTGGAAATATTTGGGAAAAGAAGATTGTAAAGATGTGGCCTCAGAAGTTTTCGAGAAGTTTTTAAATCAATTGGAGTACAAAATTCCCAACAATATTGGGGCTTGGTTGTATACGGTTAGTAAGAATACTTGTTTGCAACAGTTAAGACAAAACAGAACAGTTATAAATATAGACACTTTTGAAATCGCATCGGAATTGAATAGCGATAATAAAGAAGAATTGCTCAGCTTTATCGAACAAGCTTTATCGAAGATTAAACCAGAGCAGAAGCAATGCATAGAGTTGTTTTATTTGCATGAATTGACCTACGAGAAAATTGTTAAGAAAACAGGAAGTTCTCTTAAATCGGTTAAATCTTGTTTGCAAAACGGAAGGCGAAATATTTTAATTTACATTAATAAGAATCTTAAAAAAGCATAGACGATGAATTCTAAATTACAACATATTGTAGAGCCTTCCGAATTGCTTACGCAACAAGAAATTCTGGATTATATGCAAAAAAAAGACAGCTTCAGCCAAGAACAATTGTTCGCCATCGAAAAAAAGATAAATAATAATCCAATTAATCAAGAAATTTTAGAGGCTTATCAAGAACATCCAGATTTGTTTAAAGAATTTGACATTTGGGGAAAGCGCAACAACCCTTTAGATTCCAATAGTATAGAGTGGATTCTTGTATTTTCGTCACTTATTCTATTAAGTACAATGGTCTATTTTTGGTGTACGTCCAATAAAGACGTCTATACGAAAGAGTTAGAGCCGGAAGAACATCGAGTCGAAATTACATTTGTTCAAAATTTCGAGAGACCTAAGATAAATGTAAAAGTTATTGAGTCTAGTTCCCCTAAGAATTCCAAATCAATAAGTCAATCGGACGATAAGTCTTTTGATAGAGAAACTGTATCGGTAGATGTGCTAGAAAGCAAAACCATAGATAAAATAGAGCCAAAAGAAATTGCGCAAAAGACATTAAGAAATACAAAAAAATATCCTTCTATGTATTTAGGAAATTATAAGGTAACCGATTATAGAAATATAAGGTATAGTACTTCAACTTCTGAAGTTTTATTTACAGGGGTTCCTGCTAGTTCAGAAAATATAGAACAGCCGTCAAGTTTTGAGAAATTAAAAAAAGATTCGGTTTATTATATTGATTTTTTAGAAGAAACCTTACGTGGTTTTCAGAATAAAAAATATGCATTGGTTATTCCTGAGTTTACAAAAATATTAAAAGTTTATCCTTCTGACGATAATGCTCTTTTTTATAGAGGAATATCATACTACTATCTATCTAAGAGCGAAAAAGCTATTGATGATTTAGAAGCTGTTTTATCTGATTCTAGAAGTAATTTCAAGCAAGAGGCAGAATGGTATATGGTTCTTTCTTATCAGAAATTAGGTCGCATAGGAGAATGTAAATTACTTCTGAAAAAAATAATTAAGGCGGAGGATTTTTATTCAAAATCTGCTCAAGAACTATACAAAACTATGGAATAAGACATTTTTCTTATTTCAAAAAAAGAAACATATTATGCGAAATTTAATAATATTACTATTCCTATTTATAGGAAGTAGCCTATTGGCTCAAAAGAAGTATCATGGAAAAATTGTTGATCAAAACAAAAAAGGGATTGCTAATGTTCATATTTGGGTAGATGGAACAACACAAGGAGCTACAAGTAATAAAAAAGGCGAGTTTAGCCTTGTTATTGAGTCTCTACCAGCTCAGGTTCATATTTCTCATTTATCTTATTTTGGTAAAACAATAAAAGTTGAACAACCTACAGATATAGAAAATACAATTCGGCTTAAGTTGTTGGTCTACAATCTACCAACAGCAGTAGTTAGTGATAGTAAGTTAATTGATTTAACTCAAAATTATTGGTACGATATTTCCGATTTCGAAATCTATCAAGACCATATTTTACTTTTAGCCTACCAGTGGAAACGAAAGAAAAATCCATGGCTAATCATGTTAAATGCCTATGGCGATACGTTGTGGAGTTCGTATTTAGGTCGCGATGGGGACTTGTATAAAGACTGTATGGGACAGATTCATCTCGTGACAAAAAAAGCTGTTTATCAAATCTTTTTGGAAGAAGACAATTTTCAGCTTTATCCTGCTGTAAGTATTGACGATTTTAAGGAGCTACTAGAGCCTTGTATAGCTTCTTACGAAGATAAAATTTATTTAGAGCAGTACACTTATGCTAATCAAGTTTTAAATTACTTTGAAGCTGATTTGTCCGATACATCGGTTCATAAAATTGCTGTAGTTGCTGATGAACAAGCTATACGTTGGTTAGGCGACGATGCTCAAGGTTTGTCTCCATTGCGCAACGAACATGAAGAACGATTTGAGCAACTTTTTTTCTACGATCCTATATATGCCCCATTGATTAAGCAAGGTGATACAACAATTATTTTCGATTTTGTAAATGATGAGATTGGGATTTTTAATCCCGATTTCGAGATTATTTCTGTTGTAGATATCGATTTTCATCACAGTTTAAAATGGAAAGAACAATTGTTTGTAGATGAAAAAACAGGAAAGGTTTATTCAATGTTTAGAAAAGGAGGGTTTCATTATTTGCACGAAATAAATCTTTG
>Ga0256827_10002694_pt1 | contig 11371 bp, 6 predicted proteins | sample CV84metaG_FD_185977 | JGI IMG/M metagenome (GOLD analysis project Ga0256827, IMG submission 185977) | Hydrothermal vent microbial communities from East Pacific Rise, Pacific Ocean - CV84 | ecosystem: Environmental > Aquatic > Marine > Hydrothermal vents | place: Pacific Ocean: East Pacific Rise... | reverse complement strand
ACATTTTACAAATGCAGACGAAACCGACCCTGTTTACTCAGCTTGGGATAAATCTTATATCGATTTAACTAACACTCCTAATATTACTGATACTGTAATTGCTGTTTTAGACACAACAACACAGTTTATTAGAGCTGAAAATCAGAATCTTGCAGATGTATTAACTTTAAGTAATGATGGAAATGCAATGCAAATTAAAAATATTGCAAACCCAACAGATAGCCAAGATGTGGTAACCGTATCGTATTTAGATTCTTATACTCACGGAAGTGGAAATGATGATAATTTAGTTTTATGGAATAAATTAGGAAATGAAACAGAAGTATTAAATAGTGAGATTGGTGAAAATGGGGAGCTAGTAGGAACAGGACATAATTATGAAGCTGCAAAATTCGATAATGGTTATGTTAGAACAAATACAAGTAGTTATGTTAAATTTCCAGCATCAGTATTAGAAGCTAGAAGAACAAGCGGTACAATTGAGTTTTGGGTTGTACCAAAAGTGTCAAATCCTATGGCATATCATTATGGAGCATATATGTTAGTCGGTTATGATATTGGTGGTAATAACACTTTAGCATTTGTTAGATGGGGTGATGGAACCACAGGTTTAGGTATTAGCGGAGGCGTTAATTTTGATGGGACAACTCATAGAACACCGGAAGAATCGCAACAATTTGTTGCAACAGTAGGCGAGCCATTTCATATTGCTTTGGTATGGGATGTAAATGGTATTGATGGAACATCAGAAACAATTCGTATATATAGAGGTGATAGTATAATAGGAACATCAACAGATACTTGGGATGCTAATGCTACTACAACTTACGATAAATTTTATATAGGAACAGGTCCTGATAATGAAGCTTACGATAAGTATATTATGGATAATATTAAAGTTTGGAATTATGCTAAAACAGATTATTCTGATATGGATACAGAACACCAAACAGGTGGTTTATATACAGCAGGAACAGGTATTGAAATAGAAAATAATGTTATTAGTACAACAAAACCTAAATTTTATTTAGGACAAGACACTTTGGGTGGAATAGTTTACCATATTTATCTTGATGCCAATGGAGAACAACACGGCTTAATTGTTTCTAAAACAGAAACTTCTGCTAAATGGCAAAATACAGGTACGACTACTAATGCGACTCGTTCTTGGGACGGTACATATAATACAAACTTAATGAGCGACAGCCCTGCCAAAGATTGGATTACAACAAATTTTACAAGCGAGTGGTATTTACCATCAATTGATGAGTTAAGTTTTTTATGGCATAGTCGCTATTATGTAAATAAAGCACTTAATGGTACAAGTAGTACTTTATTAGCAAATTCGGCCCGCTATTGTAGTAGTACGGAGTTCAATGTTACATCCGCGTTTTACTTCCATTTTACCTATGGCAACTCAAACTACGATAATAAGACTTATGTATATAGTGTTAGGGCTGTTAGAGCTTTTTAATTTACTTGAGCTTAATTGCCTTTGATAATAAACGAATCTCATTCGCTTATGGCGGTGAGATTCGTTTATCACATAGTTTAAATAAATAAAACCATACTTAGGGTCTGCTGAAAAGCTCATAACAAATTGTTATGCGTTTCTCAGCAGACCCTACTTAATCCATTTAGTTTGAGATATCTTATATAAAACACACGATATTTACAAAAACAAAAAGGACAATCGGGGAGACTGTCCTTTTTTACACACACTATGAAAAGTAATCTGTAAAACCAAATGAGACGTTGTTAACATTTTACTTACACCATTACAAATATAGGTAGTATTTATTAAAAAAAAATAGTAAAGCAATACTTGGTCAATAACAATTTACATTTGGTATAAAGTAATTTGTATTTGGTAAATAATACATTATACTCAATCCATTTAGCTTTTAGGGAATTTATACGGGTTTATTTTTTCTTTTTTAGAGTTTAAAATTTTAAGCAAATAAAAATGGAAAAATAAAAAGTAGAAAAACCGAAAAGCTATTTGGTTTGAGTATATTAAAACTCTAGCATTAACTTAAGCATGAAATTAACACCTGCTTGAGGGTAATAATACACCCACGATTTTTCTATTTCTTTTGCACCATCAGTTTCGTACCACTTGCCTCCGTATGCGTTACTTATATAATTTTCATTAAATACATTATTAACCAATAATTGCACTCTAAAGTTTGGAGCTTTATCAAAACTTTTATAAAAATCTAAACGAATATTATTTACAAAATACGCATCTATTTTTCTATCATCGCTCATAGTATTATCAATATATTGGTCGCCAACATATTTACTTATAAAGTTAAATGTAAAGTTTTTAAGGAAAGTATAAGATATTGTACTTGCACCTATTATTTCAGGTGAATATGAAATATTTACATCGCCCATTTCAATTCCTACATAAGAATAATTCCAGTTATTATCAGTATGATTTGCATAATCAGTATAATCTTTAATAATATTTTTTGAAACAGTAAGGTTTCCTGTCCACTCAAGGTTTTTAATAGGTTTTACTCCAAAAATTAACTCTACACCTGTACGATAACTATTATCAACATTTGTCATTATTGGGTATCCAACACTATTTAATTCTCCTGTGTTTACCAATTGATTTTTATAATCCATATAGTAAATATTTACACCAAAAGCATATTTCTGCTTTGTAAGTTGGTAACCAAGCTCGTAATCGTACAATGTTTCGTAAGTAGGGAATTTTTTTCCTCCATTTTTTGATGCATCTTTTAAATCTGTTCTGGTAGGTTCTCTGTTTGCAATACCAAATGTTGCATATAATGTATTACTGTTATTTAATTTGTAATTAACACCAAGTTTAGGGTTAACAAAATTATAATTATTTGTTTGGTCAAGAATTACTAAATCATCATCAGGACCTGCCATTTTATATTGAATTTGACGATATTGTACATCGCCATAAAACGATAACTTCTCGTTAAGAGAATACTGAATTTTTAAGAATGTATTAAAATCGGTTTTTGTACCTGTATTTTTGTACCACTCGTAATCTTGCGAAATACCATTATTATTTTGCATCCATTTTATTTTACCAAAGTGGTCTCCATCATATTTGTTTCCAGCTATACCAAGAGTAACATCAAATTTATTATAGTTGTAGTTTATGCTCGATGTAAAACCATAAAATAAATTATCTAAGCATTTTTGGCGAATTAAATCGGTAGAAGAAACAGTATCGGTTGTATAAATAATATCGTTTAAACCATACTCGCTAAAGCTATCATCTACTTTATATTGCTGATAATAACCTTTTCCGGTTGTTGCATGCAATGCTGCGTTAAAACTAAATTTACGAGACAGTTCTCTTGAATACAATAGTTGATAATGATTTTGCCAATAATTATCGGTTTGTCCGTCGTAAAACTGTTGTTTACCATCTTTATCGTAATATTCTCCGGCAGGATTAAAAGTTCTAATGCTATCAATCATATAATCAGGAACTCCCCACCAAGTAATACCTGTTTTTTCTTTTCCTAAAAGAACCACAGCTTTTAACATATCTTTTTTACCATAATAGGTACCCGAAAAATAAAAGGATTGATGGTCAGAAAAACCACGATCAATATAGCCATCGGAGTTAAGTTTTGAGTAACGCACATCGAATGCAAATTTGTTGTTTAACAAGCCTGTACCCGCAGAAACACTTTCTTTAAAAGTATTGAACGAGCCAACCGATTGCGATAAAATAGCGTAAGGCTTTGGTTCTAATGTAAGAGTCTGAAAATTTATAGAGCCTCCAAACGAAGCAGCCCCGTTTGTTGAAGTACCAACACCACGTTGTACTTGAATGGAGTTTACCGACGATGTAAAATCAGGCATATTAACAAAATATACACCTTGCGATTCGGCATCATTTACAGGTATTCCGTTCATTGTTACATTTATACGGCTCATATCAGTACCACGAATACGCATTCCGGTGTAACCCATTCCTGTTCCATTTTCCGATGTAGCAACTACCGAAGGTAACATCTCTAATTGAAATGGAATATCAGCAGTATTTCCATTTTCTGCAATATCCTTTTTGCTTATTGTTGTTTGTACAACTGGAGTGTTTTCGTTTGCACGAGTGGCCTTTACAATAACCTCATCAGTCATAAGTGCGTTTGGTTCTAATTGTACATTAACAACTAAATCCTTTGTAAGATTAATTGTTTTTTCTACATCTTTATAGCCTATAAAACTAAAATTTATGATGTAATTACCTTCTTTTAAGTTAAATTCAAATATACCATCAGAGTTTGTACTTGTACCCAAAAAAGTATTTTTAATTTGCACTGATGCTCCAGGCAGAACATTGTTTTCATTATCAGTTATTTTTCCTGATAATTTTAATTTTTGTGCCGACATATTTAGTGCGAACACAATTAATAAACTAATTGTAAAAAATCTTTTCATCGATTAAAAATTTAAATTATTAAACTAAAATCGAATAAAAAGTGCTTAATGTAAGTGAGGTAAATTTTGAATTTCCTGCGACAGCATTATCTGCATCAGGTTCAAAGGATATTATCTCAGCCGTTATGGCACTCCTATTCGTAAAACTTTGGCGAAAGTATAAAATATTTTCATTTTATATAATTAAACTTCACAAAAGTTTTTATGAGTTTGTGATTTTTTTTGTTACATGCACAATGCCATTAAATTAAAGACACTGTTGTTATTGCAAACGAGGAACGAGTGTGGCAATCTCCAGATTTATAAGACGGGCTATTCTTTCTTGTAATATACTCAATCCATTTAGCTTTTCGGGAATTTATACGGGTTTATTTTTTCTTTTTTAGAGTTTAAAATTTTAAACATAGCTTGTTACGCTTACAATTTTAAGCAAATAAAAAAGGAAAAAGAAAAAGTAGAAAACCCGAAAAGCTATTTGGTTTGAGTATATATACATACCTCAAATTGAAGAAGATAAAAATATGATGTGCCTCAGAGCAAGCATAAAACTATAATTTTAACATTTGTAAATGCAAACTTATAAGCACATATGTTTTAAAAAGTTTGCACTTACAATAGCATATTTTAGTTTAAATGACTTTATAACAATTTGTTATGCGTTTCTCAGCAGACCCTAAGTAGTTTGAGTATTATGGGGGTAGTCTAAAATTTCTTTACCTTTTAAAAACACTTTATCAATTAAATTACTACCATAAGCATAAGGCATAAATTCATAAGTAGGTATTTCTTTTGTGATATAAATATTTGCAATTTTTCCTTTAGCAATACTTCCATGTGTTTTTTCAAGCCCCATTGCATAAGCAGTGTTTATAGTAACTGCATTTATTACTTCTTCGGGTAGCATTTTAAGTTTAATAGTACCAAACGACATTACCATTTTCATATTACCTGATGGCGATGAGCCTGGATTAAAATCAGAGGCTAAAGCAATTGGTAGTCCTGCATTAATCATTTTACGTACAGGAGGGTCAACCATACCTAAAAAGAAAGCGGCACCAGGTAAAAGTGTTGGCATTGTTTCTGATTTTAATAAGGTATTTATTTCATCGTCGCCTGTAAACTCAAGATGATCTACAGATAAAGCATTATATTTAACACCAACTTGTATTCCTCCAGAATAATCTAATTCGTTTGCATGAATTTTAGGTCTTAAACCATGTTTCATACCTGCCATAAGTATTCTATCAGTGTTTTCAGTGGTAAAAAAGCCTTTATCGCAAAAAACATCGATATAATCGGCTAAATTTTCGGAAGCAATAATTGGTAACATTTCGTTTATTACCATATCAACATATTCGGTTTGCTTATTTTTATACTCGGCAGGAATTGCGTGAGCACCTAAAAAAGTAGCTTTTATTTCTATATTGGTGGTTTCTTTCAATCGTTTAATTACACGAAGCATTTTAAGTTCGCTTTCGGTGTTTAATCCGTATCCACTTTTAATTTCAACAGCACCTGTTCCTTGTTTAATTATTTCGTTTATTCGTGCAAGCGATTGATTATATAAATCGTCTTCTGAAGTGTTGGCAAGAAGTTTTGCTGAGTTTAAAATTCCACCTCCACGTTTTGCAATTTCTTCGTATGATAGGCCCTTAATTTTATCGCTGTATTCAATTTCTCTGCTACCTGCGTAAACTAAATGTGTATGCGAATCGCAGAACGATGGGAAAACCATTTTTCCTGTAGCATCAATAATTTTGTCGGTATTAATTTTGGGTAAATTATTCATTTCCCCAAAATCTAAAATTAATTCATTTTCAATTAATAGATATGCATTTTCAATTGTATTTATTTTTGCCATATCTGCTCCTGCAATCCATTTTGAAGGTTTTTCTTCTGTTTGAATTAATTGTTTTATATTTTGTATTAGTGTTATCATATCTGAGGTTTGTAATGTTTTAAAGTTTTAGGGTTTTAAGGTTTTTGGGTTTTGGTATATTGCCAAATTAGTTTTTTACCAAAGCCTAAACGGTTGTCAGTCATTTTAATATAATTAAGTTTTATTCCCCACATATTTGTTTTTGCAAGAATTGCATAAGGATATTTTTTTAAATATTTACGATTTGCTTTTTTTAATAAATCGCCTTCAAGCTCAGTAATTTCGCCATTAAACTGTATTCCTTGTATTTTGCCAACTTGTTTTGTTTCAAGAACAATGCTTCCTGCAACATTATTATTTTTGGTGGTATCAGAAATGTGGCGAGTTTCTTTGTCTGATGTAAGAATAAGCATTTTATCATTTTCAGAAAAAACATAAAAACAATTAGCACAATACGGAATATTGTTATTACTAACAGCTAAAGTAAGAACATGATGTTCGTGAATGAAATCGGTAATTCTTTTTTCTATCATTTTTGCAAGATAGTAAATTCATTTTATTTGAAATAAATAATTTGTAATTACTTTGCGTGTTTAAGAATTTTGCGAAAAGCAACTATAAACTGTTCGCCAGGAGGAGGTGCTGATGGTAAAATTATTCTACCGTAAGGGTCAATTAATATATATTTTGGAACAGCTACTACTTCTAATATTTTTTTAATGTCTTTATTTAATCCATAATGTAAAAAAGTCCAATCGTATTTGTTCTTCTTTATAAAGTTTGTCATTGTTTCAAAATCTTCATTTATTATAATAGTAACAAACTCTATTGTATGTTTATATTTTTCTTTATATTTTTTTATTAATAGCATATCGCGTTGGCAAGGCACACAATTTGTCATTGTTAAAGAAATATACACATATTTGTCTTGAAAGCTTGTAAGTTTTGTTTCAATACTATCTTGATTTAGAAGAGTTATATCGGGCAAATGCTTACCGTAAATCAAAGGCTTATTATTAAATTTTACTTTTATATTTTTTGCTATTAGCTTTTGTTCTGGTATGCTTAATAAAATTATCAAAGAATCAACTGTTTGGTTTAATTGTGCTTTTGGGTATCTGTATAGGTTAGGTGTATTAAAAATAAATGCATCGTGCAAGCCTTTTAAAATTATAAGATTGTTTAGCGTATCGTTATAAAATGCTACTTCTTTATTCATTGTTTTCCTTATTGCAGTTGGACTTTTCGCTAAAACAATATCTTCTTTAATTTTCTTTCCATTTTTACTATTACCGTACTCAAAAAAGAAATCTTTATATAAATTGTTGAAAAAATCCATATAAGCTGTATTATGGTATAAAATAGGTTTGTTTTTAAAGAAATATTGGGTTATGTATTTATAATCTTTATGATTACTTAAATAATCTAAATAATACAGTTTATATTTTAAATAATTTTTAAAATAGTGGTGCTCAACAGGTTTAAAATAGCGTTTAATTCCAAAAATAAATGAATCTAATTTATTATCGAATCCTTGACGTATTTTATTAAAATTTAATGAAAGATAATCATCATAAAAATAGTCGAAACGTCTAATTAGGGTGTTAAGTTCGTATTTATCTGATTCGGCAATACCAATTAAAACTTCGGTATAATTAAAATATGGATTAAGAATATCTTTTCCCTCTTTTTCTTTTTTATCAGGTAAGCTAATTGTGTAATTTTTATTTGGTTCAATATACATTTCGGCTTTATATATTCCTAAATAGGTATAAATAAATATTGTATTTTCTGTTTCTATATTGAAACTAAAATTACCTGCCTCGTCAACATTACAAGCGGCTATTGGTGTTTCTGTTTTGCAAATTAAATCGTTATATGTGTAAAATATTATACTATCGCCAATATAATTTGTATTGTTACCTAATAATGTAACATTTTGAGAATGAGCTATAATGCTAAAAAAAACTATTATAATTGTAATTGTGTTTTTACTCATAATATGTATAACGGTAATTTTATATTAATCGTGTATTAGTTAACAAAAATATATAATACTTAGTTATAAAAAAATTAGATGTAGGAATATCTGTTTTTTGTGTTTTGTTGTAAGCTTACAATATATACTCAAACCATTTAGCTTTTCGGGAATTTATACGGATTTATTTTTTCTTTTTTAAAGTTTAAAATTTTAAGCATAGCTTGTTACGCTTACAAATTTAAACGAATAAAAATGGAAAAAGGAAAAGTAGAAAACCCGAAAAGCTATTTGGTTTGAGTATATATACATACCTCAAATTGAAGAAGATAAAAAAATGATGTGCCTCAGAGCAAGCATAAAACTATGATTTTAACATTTGTAAATGCAAACTTATAAGCACATATGTTTTAAAAAGTTTGCACTTACAATAGCGTATTTTAGCTTAAGTGGCTTTACAGTAATTTGTTATGCATTCCTCAGCAGACCCTATTTAAAAGCAGCAATACCTGTAATATCGAAACCTGTAATAAGCAAATGAATATCATGAGTACCTTCATAAGTTATTACCGATTCTAAATTCATCATATGTCGCATTATTGGATATTCGCCCGAAATTCCCATTGCACCAAGTATTTGACGTGATTCGCGAGCAACTTTTAAAGCCATTTCAACATTATTTCGTTTACACATCGATATTTGCGAAGGAGTTACTTTGCCTGCATCTTTTAATGCTCCCATACGCCAAGCCATAAGCTGAGCTTTAGTTATTTCGGTTAAAATTTCGGCAAGCTTTTTCTGATTTAACTGAAACGATGCAATTGGTTTATTAAACTGTTTACGCTCTAATGCATAATTTAGAGCAGTATCATAACAATCTGACGCAGCACCTATTACGCCCCATGCTATTCCATAACGTGCCGAGTTTAAGCACATCATAGGTCCTTTTAAACCTTGTATATTTGGCAAAATATTTTCTTTCGGAATTATTACATCATCAAAAACTAACTCTCCTGTAACCGATGCACGTAACGACCACTTATTGTGCGTTTCTGGAGCAGTAAAACCCTTCATTCCTTTTTCTACAATAACACCTCGTACAATACCTTCATCATCTCTTGCCCAAACAATAGCCACATCGGCAATAGGGGCGTTTGTAATCCACATTTTAGCACCATTTAACAAATAATGGTCGCCTTTATCGGTAAGTTTTGTTTCCATACTTCCTGGGTCAGAGCCATGGTTTGGTTCTGTTAGCCCAAAAGCACCAATAAGCTCACCTTTAGCAAGTTTAGGTAAATATTTTTGTTTTTGTTCTTCGTTTCCAAACTCAAAAATTGGATACATTACAAGCGACGATTGTACCGATGCCACCGAGCGAATACCAGAATCGCCTCGTTCCAATTCTTGCATTATTACACCATAAGCGGTAAAATCTAATCCTGCTGCACCATATTTTTCGGGTATATACGGTCCAAAAGCACCAAGTTCGCCTAAGTCTTTTATAATAAATTCGGGGAATTTATGTTCGTGATTGTATTTATCTATAACAGGTTTTAATCTACGGTTTACCCATTCTCTAACCGACTGTCGTATAAGCTTATGCTCGTCAGTAAGTAAATCATCTACATTAAAATAATCAGGGTTTTTATATGTTGTATAATCCATTTTGCTTTATTTTTATTTAGGGCTAAAAATATACAATACCAAATGAATTATCAAATGTAGTAATTAAAATAAAATATTTTTTCGTTATTTGAATCTAACAATTTATTGCATAGCAATAGTTACGGAATAAATTTTAGATAATAAAGAAGGGAAAAAGATAAAGTTTTAATAGACATTTAATTGTTCTTTTGGTATATATTATATTAAAAATCATTTGTATAACAAAAACTATTATTTACTTTGCGTGAAATTTTAAACAATAAAAAAATGAAGAACTTAATTTTAATATCCGTTTTTACATTATCGAATATTGTAATATTTGCACAAGAATTTACAAAAACAACAAGAAATGTAAGCGATTTTAACTCTATCAGACTTGAATGTACGGCAGATATTATTATAACTCAAGGCGATAAGCTTTCTGTAATTGTTGAAACAGAAGAAAAAAATCAAGCAGATGTAAAAACAATAGTAAAAGCCAATACTTTGGTAGTTGATATTGATGCTCGTATTTTTAAAACAAAACGATTAAATATTTATATAACGCTTAAAGATTTATCGCAAATTACTAACGAAGGTTCGGGCGATTTTGAATTTAAAACACCTTTAAAAACTGCAAATTTTTTATATACAGGAAACGGCTCTGGCGATTTTGAGATAGCTAAAATAACTACAAATAAATTTATAGCTAAAATGAACGGTTCTGGCGATTGTGAAATAGCAGGAGATATTAAAGAGATTTATGCAGAGCTTAATGGCTCTGGCGATTTTGAAGCTGAAAATATAAATCTAATTAACTGTAATATTATTATAAATGGCTCGGGCGATGTTGAGCTTAAAGGAATGTCTAAAAATATTAAGATAAAGCAAACTGGTTCGGGCGATTTTGAGGGCGAAAAATTTTCTGTACTAAATGCGATTATTGTTAAAACAGGTTCAGGTGATGCTGATTTAAATGTAAAAAATGATATTAATTTAACTAGTACAGGTTCTGGAAGTTTTAATTTAAAAGGCAACCCTCCAAAAAGACAAATATCGGTTACTGGAAGTGGTAGTTTTAATGAATAAACATTTTTTCTACTAATGTTTCGTCTTGGAAATGAAATTAAACGTATGTTGACTTTGATAGTGAAAAAATCTATCTTTGTAAAAAGTAGTTATTATGGGTGCGATAATAATAAATAGCAATGATAATGTTTTTTTAAATTCAATAGTTGAGTTAGTTAAACGCTTTAAAGGAGCTAAAGTCCAATATATTGAAGAATCCAAAGAGTTAGACGATAAAGAATATCTATTTGATATAAATCCTGATTTATTATCAGATGAAGAGGCTGAATATGTGGCTGATACATATCTTAAAGAAGCTGAAAACGAAGAAGGATATACTATTGAGGAAGCAAAAG
>Ga0256827_10002693_pt1 | contig 11372 bp, 10 predicted proteins | sample CV84metaG_FD_185977 | JGI IMG/M metagenome (GOLD analysis project Ga0256827, IMG submission 185977) | Hydrothermal vent microbial communities from East Pacific Rise, Pacific Ocean - CV84 | ecosystem: Environmental > Aquatic > Marine > Hydrothermal vents | place: Pacific Ocean: East Pacific Rise... | reverse complement strand
CTATCATTTCTTCAGTAATCATAACACTGCCATTAAAGGCCTCTCCGCCATGTACAACACGATGCCCTACTGCATCAATATCATCAAGATGCTTTAAGCTACCATGTTTTTCACTGATTAAAACTCCTAAAACATACTCTATTCCGTTTTGATGATCAAAAATATCACCTTCTAGTTTTACTTTATCTCCGTCATTACGTTCATTCTTGATATAAGAACCATTCAAGCCAATTTTATCAACTAAACCCTTGGCCAAAACTTCCTTAGTCTCCATATTAAATAATTGATATTTAATAGATGAACTACCGCTATTTATTACTAATATCTTCATCGCTAAAAAAGTTTTTGTTCGTGACCCAATTGAAATACTGATCCAGTTTTTAGAATCTTTTTACCATTTTCGTAGTAATAAAAACCCTCTCCACTTTTGCGGCCTAACATTCCGGCACGCACCATACGACGAATTAGTGGCGAAGTTTTATAGCGAGAGTCTCCATACTCGTTATATAAACCTTCCATCCATTTTGTAAGTTTATCCAGTCCGATACGATCGGCCATTGAAAAAGGCCCACGCAACATTCCATAACCCACTTTCATGGTTTTATCAATTTCGGCTACAGTACTCACACCTTCCATAAGAAGCTCACAGGCCTCATTAATCATCGGTACAATTAATCGAGTACTGATATTACCCGGAGAACCGTAAACCTTTATAATATCCTTACCAATCATTCGCACAAAACGTTGAATAAACTTAATTGTATTCTCATTGGTATTAATACAACGATTTACTTCAATAATTTTGGTTGTAAGAACCGGTGAAATAAAGTGCACTCCGATGGCACGGCATGGTCTTTTCAACTCGCTGGCCAAATCAGAAATAACGATTGTTGATGCATTGGATACAATAACACAATCTTTTCCAACAACCTCCTCAATATTTCTAAATACAGATTTACGTGTTGGCTGATTAGGAACCCATTTACGCGTATTAATTGCTTCAATTACAATGTTACAATCAGCAAGTTCCTTATAATTTGTTGACCCATGGATTCGTGACATAATTGCCCGTTTATCACCGGCAGTCATACCCCAATGGCGGATTGAATCTTCAATTTGTTCCTCCATTTTCATCATGGCATTGGCGATACGTTTCTCCGATACTTCCACAAAAACCAAGTCTATCCCGCTTTTGCTAATCAGAATGGCAATTTCTTGCCCCATAGAACCGCAGCCTACCAAACCGGCTTTTATACCACCGCTTTGTTTTTGAATGCTCTTACTTAGAGCATAATCTTCTAATTTTTCACTCATAGTATATATTATTAGGTTTAATATTTAGTTCCTCAAAGAAAACACTCTGTTTTTAGACTTGGCGTATAAAAAACGTCAAGGTCGAGGCGGTCGAAGATTTGTTAATCAGGAGTTTACATTAGTAAATGACTGATTAGCGAATCAAGGCCAACGATGAGATTGGCGTTTTTTATACGCCAAAATTTAGGCTTCTTGAGCTTGATTCGCCGTAATAGCAATCAAATTTACAATATCATCAACAGAGCATCCTCTTGATAAATCATTGATAGGGGCAGCCATTCCTTGTAAAACAGGACCAATTGCTTGTGCTCCGGCAAGACGTTGCACTAATTTATATCCAATATTACCAGCATCCAATGTGGGGAAAACCAATACATTAGCAACACCTGCAACTTTACTATTAGGAGCTTTCTTTCTTCCTACAGATTCCACAATAGCAGCATCAGCTTGTATCTCTCCATCAATTAATAATTCGGGAGCCATCTCTTTTGCAAGCTTCGTTGCTTCAATTACTTTATCAACGTCTTCATGCTTTCCACTTCCCATAGTACTAAAACTCAACATCGCAACTTTAGGTTCTATTTTAGCAATTCTTTTTGCAGTTTGAGCAGAAGCTACAGCTATCTCAGCCAATTGTTTAGCTGTTGGATTTGGATTTACAGCACAATCCGAAAAAACCATAATTCCATCATCACCATAAGTAGAATCCTCTACAATCATGATAAATGCTCCTGAGACAACACTGCTATTTGGTGCTGTTTTCACTATCTGGAATGCTGGTCTTAACACATCACCTGTGGCATGTTCAGCTCCAGCAACCTCTCCATCTGCATAGCCTGCTTTTATCAATAAAGGGCCTAAATACAGGGGCTGATTTACTAATTCATCAGTTTGCTCAAAAGTCAAACCTTTGCCTTTTCGAATTTCGAATAATAATTTCTTTAATTCTTCACGTTTTGGATGATCAATTGGATTGAGTATTTCGGCACGATGAATGCCTGTTAACCCAAAGTCCTTAACTTTCTTTTTTATCACCTCAGGATCTCCAATTAAAATAATTTTTGCGATGCCCGCATTTAACACAACATCAGCAGCTTTCAAGGTTCGATCAGTGTCTCCTTCTGGAAGAACAATCGTCTTTTGAATCTGTTTTGCACTTCCGATAATATCTTGTAATATCCCCATAATTTTACTTTTGTAATTTGTGCAAAAGTATAATTTATTCGAACATAAAAAATATTTTAACAATAATTAATCGAACTGTTATATTCATTGATTATCATTAGGTTAAAGTCTAAGCTTTGGGTTTCGATAATTTCTTTTACTTAATTAGGAATAATCTATATTATTTGGGCTAAAAGCACCTTGATTTTTATTCTTGATTGTTGATTTTTAGATATCACATCCCTCAAAATCAAAAATCGTAAATCTAAAATTGTCAATCCCCAATTATCAATCATCTACCCCTTCAACATATCTAAATTAATTAAATATTTTATCGACGTATTAAAAAAAATAGTAATTTTATGCAATCACTATTTAATCACGGTATTATAAAAACTATTTATTATGAATACGAGCAATCCTAAATTAGATAAGCGCTCCCTTATAGCAGGCTTTTCAGGAAATGTTTTGGAATGGTATGATTTTACTGTTTATGGTTTCCTAGCCTCCATTATTGGCGCGCAATTTTTTCCTGATGAAGACAAAACCGTTCAGCTGATTTCAGCTTTTGGAGTTTTTGCGGCTGGTTATCTTATGCGGCCTATTGGAGGTATTATATTTGGAAATATTGGCGATCGTCACGGACGAAAAAAAGCGCTTCTTATTTCAGTTTTACTTATGGCAATTCCAACTACTCTTATCGGTTTTTTACCAACTTACGAGGATATTGGATGGGTGGCAGCCCTATTACTTATTATCTTAAGACTTCTTCAAGGCTTATCTGTTGGAGGCGAATTTACAGGATCTATCTCTTTCTTAGTTGAAAAGGCACCAAAGAACAAAAGAGGATTCTTTGGAAGTTGGTCCACCTTCGGTGTTTTTGGAGGAATGCTACTTGGCGCGGCTTTAACATCCATTATTACACATTATTTATCTCCCGAACATATGCATACTTATGGTTGGCGCATTCCATTTTTATTTGGATCAATTATCGGTGTTGTAAGTCTATTTCTGCGCAGAGGAATGGGTGAAGAAACGCTAACAGAGAATGAAAATACTGAAAAACACCCAACTAAAACTCCATTAGCTGAGTTTTGGGCTAACTATAAAATGAATGCATTGAAAATAATTTTACTAAGCTGGTCTTTTGGAGTATCGGTCTATTTAATATTTATCTTTCTTCCTTCTTATTTACACACTTTTTTGAAAATTGATCTCAGCACAGCCCTTTCTGCTCACACAATAGCCATTGTTGTGCTAATGCTATTAATCCCACTCTTTGGATTATTAAATGACAAAATCGGAAGAAAAACCGTGCTAATTGCATCGCTTTTAGGATTTATTTTCTTTTCCTATCCCATATTCCATTTGTTATTTGAAAAAACATTTATGGCAATTTTAGCAGCTATGATTTGTTTTGCTGTTTTAGAGGCAATGTTTCAGTCGGTTATGCCAGCCTTAATGACCGAGTCTTTTCCTAAATCGGTTAGATATACTGGACTATCGGTTAGCTATAATATTTCAATGGCATTATTTGGAGGAACTACGCCTCTAGTCAGTACTTGGCTTGTTAAAGTATTTAATGGAAATGTGATAGCTCCTGCTTATTATCTAATTGCCACATCTATACTAGGAATAATTGTAGTATTTACAATACCCAAGACCTACAAAAAAGAGCTAGAATAAGACTTACTTTGAATAATAATCCTTATCAAAGGATGTAAAAATGTAAATAAATCAATATTTTTTAATGCTGTTTTAAAAATTATTCTAATTTTACAGTCAAATTCACTAATTATGAAGAAAATTGCCCTTCATTGGCAAATATTGATTGCCTTAATTGCTGCCATTACTTATGGAGTAGTATTTAATACTAATTATGAAGTTCGGGACGTAAGTATCAAACGCCTTACACTCGAGCAAGTTAAAGGCAATGCAATTCCTGAACAAGTTATTGCACAATATTCCCAATTAAAAGGAGAAAGTTACCGGACTAAAGCTGCTCTTAAAGAAGCAATGAAGGAGCAAATTCAAGTTGATTACAAAAAATACGAAAAGAAGCTTGTTAAGGCTGCCTATTATAACCCTCCTATACGCTATGTTTCATGGATGGGAGAACTTTTTATGAGAGCATTAAAAATGCTAATTATTCCTCTTGTACTTAGTTCATTAATTAGTGGCGTTTCTAATTTGGGTGGTTCAGAAAATCTTGGGCGATTAGGGCTTAAAACACTAGCATACTATCTTCTTACAAGTACATTTGCCATTGTAACAGGTTTGTTTTTTGTTAACCTTCTTAAACCAGGAGTTGGAGCTGATACTAGTGCTGAAGGTATGGTGGATGGCTTATCTAAGTCGGCTGATTCTATTGGTGACACCTTAATTCATATAGTCCCTACAAATCTATTCGAATCGCTAAGTAATGGTGATATGTTACCTATTATTTTCTTTTCTATTCTATTTGGTTTCTTTATCACCAAAGTAGGAGATAAAACCCGAATCTATATGACAGACTTCTTCAATTCATTATTTGATATTATGATGAAGATAACTATGTGGATTATCCGCTTTACACCCATTGGTGTTTTTGGAATTGTGGCAAAAGTTATTGCAGATCAAGACGATCTATTGGGGCTTGCTGCACGTATGGGTTTATATATGCTAACCGTAATGCTTGGATTGAGTTTCCATGCGTTTATAACACTTCCTTTGCTAACTAGATTTTTAGGAAAAGCGAATCCTGTAAAACATTTCAAAGCGGTTACAACTCCTTTGTTAACTGCATTTTCAACATCTTCTTCTGGTGCAACCTTACCATTAACAATGACAGCCGTTGAGCAGAATGATGGCGTTTCAAATAAAGTTTCAAGCTTTACTTTACCCCTTGGAGCCACAGTGAATATGGATGGAACAGCACTTTACGAATTGGTTGTAGCTGTATTTATTGCTCAAGCATATGGTATTGATTTATCTTTTGGACAACAAATGATTATGGTGTTAACAGCCCTACTTGCCTCCATTGGAGCAGCAGCGATTCCTATGGCAGGAATGGTAATGATTACGGTGGTTCTAACTGTAGCTGGATTACCTCTCGAAGGAATTGGATTAGTTCTAGCGGTTGACCGAATTCTTGATATGTTCCGAACTTCGGTTAATGTATGGAGTGACACCTGTGGCGCAGTAATTATAGCTAAATCAGAAGGAGAAAAGCTTAAAGTTTAGCCAAGTATTTACCCACTTTACTAATCAGGCTTTTCACATCAATTGGTTTGGAAATACAATCGTCAAACATCTCGGCAATACCGTTATCAGTTCCATATTCTAAACTCACAGCAGTTTGCGCAATAACTGGAATATTATGACTTATCCTTCGAATATGTTTAATTGCCTCATAACCATTCATAATAGGCATCTGAATATCCAACAGCATCAAATCAATACTTTTATCTGTTTCAAGCAAATCAATTGCCTCTTTACCATTAATTGCTTTACTGATACGCACTTTTGTTTTACTCAAAATAATACGTAAAAGTTCATAATTAATCGCATCATCATCGGCAATGAGAATATGATATTTGGACCAATCAACAGCATCGACACCTCCAATTTTAGGAGATTCAGGTTTTTTATATTTGGGGTTATAATTTAATAAATGAGCAGGTATCGTAAAATAAAACTCAGAGCCTTTATTAAGAACTGAAGTTGCCCAAATTTTTCCTCCTAAAAGGTCCACCAAACGACGAGAGATATCCAAACCTAGACCAGTACCTTTAATATTTTTTACTTCGACACTACTCTCTCTTTTGAAACGATTAAAGATTTGATTAATATGATCCTGTGCAATTCCAATTCCCGTATCCTTAACGAAAAATTGAATCATTTTCTCCTCTTTATCCAGATTATACCCAAACACAACAGTTCCCTTTTTTGTATACTTAATAGCATTACTTAAAAGATTAGATAGTATTTGGCGAATACGGTCAGCATCCGAGTGTACAGAGAAATTAGGATCATCAATTTCTATTTTCAATTTGAGACTTAGATTATTATGTTCTTTAACCTGCTTTTGAAACGACAGATATAACTCTTCCATGATTACATTCAGCTCTACTTTCCTATTTTCAATATGTATTTGATTTGCTTCAATCTTACTCACATCGATAATATCATTAATCAAATACAGCAAATTATTACCATTACTTTCAATCAAAGTGCCAAAACGCCTTCTATCAGCAACGGATATATCTGCATCCTCAGCCAACATTCTCGAGAACCCCAAAATAGCATTTAGAGGATTACGGATATCATGAGACATATTAGCAAGAAAATTTGTCTTTAATTCGGTGCTTTTTTCTGCTTTTTCTTTCGCTCCTAATAATTGCTTTTGTAATTCCCTTCGCTTTGAAATATCATGAACACTTGCTTGAATATACATTTTTCCTTTATAATCAAACCTGCTTAAAACTACTTCAGTATATAATTTTGCACCATCCTTACGCTGATGAATCCATTCAAATACAGGATTATTTAATTCAGTAACACTTAAAATAAACTCTTGTGCTTTTTTACTTGAGGGCTCTCCATCTTCCTGATATTCGGGAGATAAATCCCAAGGAGTAAGACCAAGTATTTCTTCCTCTAAACTATAACCAAAGAAGTTTATAAACTCTGTATTGCAACGAACAATGTGACCATCCTCTATAATCAAAAGGGCTTCATTCGATTGCTCAAAAATACTTCTAAAAAAATCTCCTTGAAATATATTGTTATCAGTCATATTCTATTTAGGCTTCAGTAGTTTGATTTGCAGATCTTATCCAGAAATATATTCCAGCAATAACAAATGGAATACTCAGAAACTGTCCCATATTCAACACAGAATCATTACTAATAAAACTACTTTGATGATATTTAATAAATTCGATAAAAAAGCGAACGCCAAAGATAAGAATTAAGAAGATTCCTAAAATTTTTCCTCTAGGAATTTTTCCATCTGATTTTTTATAAATCAGCCATAATATACCAAAGCTAACTAAGTAACTAAGCGCCTCATACAATTGAGTAGGATGCTTGGCCATTGTTTCACCATTAATTCTAAAAATAAAACCCCATGGCAAATCTGTATTAGTGCCATAAATCTCTGAGTTCATTAAGTTTCCAATACGTATTAAAGCTCCCGTAAGCGCAGTAGGTATAAGAATACGATCCATCGTCCAAAGAAAATTTCTTTTATATTTACGTGTATATAAATAAACCATAATCACTACTCCTATGGCGCCACCATGACTTGCTAATCCGCCATGCCACACTTTAAGTATTTCCCATAAATTATCTTTATAATCATCCCAAGCATAGAAAAACACATGGCCAAAACGAGCTCCAAGCACAGCGCCTATTACTACATAAACCGTCAGTTTATCCACTTCTTCAACTGGTAAATTTGCCTTTTTATAGAAGTAACTTACCATATAAAAGCTTAGCATAAAGCCTGAAGCAAATAATAATCCATAATAGCGCACTTGTAAAGGCCCTAAATGAAAAAGTACAGGATCAAGCGACCAGCTTATTGAATTCAAAATTCCCATCATTGCGCAAAAGTAATTTATTTTGTCTTATAATTTGATTCATAAAATAAAGCCTCACTACAGACGTTAATAATTCCATAAGTTTTCAATTTACTGCACAAAATCATATTATGTTGAACGTTTTTTGTAATATTGAACTTTGTTATTAACCATAAAAACATGCTAAAAAATAAACATTGGTTGTTACTTCTCTTATTTGCTTTCCTGTTCAATTATTCAGGATTTGCCCAATTGGGAGGGAGCCATACGTATATGTTTTTGAATTTGACAAATTCGGCACGGGTTTCGGCTTTCGGAGGAAATTTTGTCCCTATTTATGATGATGATATCAATCTGGCATATTCAAACCCTTCGCTAATAAGCGATGAGATGCATAATCAGTTTTCCATAAATTATCTGAGCTATTTTGCTGATGTAAATGCGGGATTTGTTTCCTATGGTCGCAATTTCGAAAAAGTGGGAACCTTTGTTGCTACCCTGCAATTTATGGGATATGGAAAGTTTACCGAGCGCGATAATACGGGCCGTGAAATTGGAACTTTCAATGCTGGTGAATACTCATTGAATATAGGATGGTCGAAAAAACTTAGTGAACATTTTCAAATGGGTGTAAATCTAAAAAACATCTATTCACAATTAGAAAAATATACTTCCTATGGACTTGCGGTTGATATTGCTGCTAGCTATATCAATACAGATAAAGATTTATACTCCTCATTCATTATTAAAAATATTGGTAGGCAAATTACTACCTACACTGGGGGCGACCGCGAACCCATTCCCTTTGAATTACAATGGGGAATAAGCAAGAAATTTGAGCATGCTCCTTTACGTTTGGTGTTATTGCTTAACGATTTGCAAAAATGGGATTTAACGTATTCCGACCCAAATAAAGAGCCCGAACTCGACCCTTTTACCGGAGAAGAGATAAGTGATAACACTACTTGGGACTTTGGAGATAAGGTAATGCGGCATGCAATTTTTGGAATTGAATTTGCCCCTGGCAAAGGAAATTTTCTTGTTCAATTATCCTATAATTATCGTCGCCGACAAGAGCTAAAACTCGCCACACGAACGGCTTTAGTTGGGTTTTCTTTTGGCTTTGGAATAAAAATAAGTAAGTTCAAAATTAGTTATTCTCATGCTAATTACCATTTGGCAGGAGGGACTAATACTTTCACTATTACTACAAATTTCTCTGATTTTCTTAAATAGTGGCTATTAAAAAATGCCAATCTCTTCCTACCTTCCAACAGGTAGACGTTAGTCTTATATTAATATTTAGTCATTTACTTTAACAAACTGGCTAATTCCTCATGGCAAAATCAGACGGAAAAAATCACTAATTCTTATGGTTGGTGCGTAGGCTAGTGAAACAAATATGATATTGTGGCAAATGAAAAATCTAATGAAATATCAATAATACCAGAATTAATTGATTTCTAAAACAAGGCACTGCTGACTTATACTAAGCTTTTTATTGGCCTTTTCTATCATATGAGGTTTTTCTTTTAGAGATATAGTCCAACGTTTTTAAAAAATTCATTCTCTACTTCTAACTTTCCTATTTGACGATATAGCTCATCTTCTTTAGCCTTTGACTCCTTTTTTTGCCTAGCTTCCCTAAGCTGGATAAACCAGAAATATCAATATAAAAAAAACAAATTCCAAATTCTAACTTTGTTACAAATCATATACTGTATTAAAATCCAAATAGGTTTCGTTTTTTCAATTATTGTAATTTCTTGCCAAATAATACACAAATATTAGAAATAAGATACTAAATAAGGTTGACCGTTTTTTGGTTAGTAAATCTGTTTTTATTCTTTATGCTAAAGAATCTCACTGCTAAAAGGAATTGATAAAGAAAATGAGTATATTTGTGTGTAAATAACAGGATTAAATGAGAATAACAGAAAGAAAATATTTAGACTTATATATTCAGTCAATAGGACATGAAATACCTAGCTTAATACAAGAGTACGATTTTTCAGAAAATATAGGTAAATTTGATTATTTAACAAAATCTTCAGCGGTTTATTCATCAAACATTGAAGGAAATAGTATTGACTTGAATTCGTATATGAATTATGAGTTAAACAAAGATAAATTCAAGATTGGAAAAGAAATTGAAGAAATTGAAGACTTAATAAAGGCCTATGAATTTGCACAAAATAATAAATTGACAGATAAAAATTTATTAAACTGTCATAAAATGCTCTCAAAAACATTATTGATTAAGAGGAAAAGAGGAAAATATCGGATAGAACAAGTTGGAATTTTTGGGAAATCAGGACTAGCATATATGGCAATTGAAGCTGAATTTGTCGAGAAAGAAATGAAAATATTTTTTCAGGATATTGAAGAATTGATATCCTCAAATCTTAATGAAAAGGAAGTCTTTTACTTTGCTTCATTAATTCATTTAAGATTTGTACATATACACCCATTTAGAGATGGAAATGGAAGAGTTGCCCGATTACTTGAGAAATGGTTTATTACTGAGAAATTAGGACGTGATTTTTGGAAAATATCTTCAGAGGAATATTATAAAGTCAACCAAACTAAGTATTATGAGACACTAAATTTGGGAGTAAATTTTTATGAATTAAATTATGATAATTGTATAGGATTCTTAGAAATACTTCCAAATTGTTTGAAATAAGAGAATTTAGTAATTTACACAGAAATAGCTCTATACCGGTATTTATAGAATAAGAAGAACTAAAGGATTTCCTCAGCTTATTATTTCGTTTTGATGGTATTGTGGTTTTATATAGCTTTGAGGGATTAATATTTATTAAAAACAAATGAACACGAAAGTATTATTTCTAGTATTGGTTTTATTCGGTTCATTATCTCAAACATCATCTGATGCCCCTAAATACATTGTTCAGCTTAATCCAAAAGAAGGTAAGAAGCTTCTAAAACAATGTTCCAGGACAAACCCTTCTAAGAAAGCTAAAAATTATTTTTATATTCAGGATACCACTTTAGATATTTTGAAAGAGGAGTTCTATAAAATTAAAGAAGTGAAGTCCTCATTTAATTCCTATATCAAGGATTTAGACAACTATGCATATCAAGTTATAGGGTTTGAAATAAAAAGAGAGGCTTATATCTATATCAATGCATTTCCTATAGGGGACAAAAACCCTGATGATGTTAAGGCGCATTGGAAAGAATTGCCCATAGTTATATGCGATGGTGGACATAGTTATTGGGGGATAGTATTCAATATTGAAAAAAGAGAATTTAGTGATTTGCATAGAAATGGACCTGGACCCGTATTTATTTAGATACGTTTGA
>Ga0256827_10002692_pt1 | contig 11375 bp, 9 predicted proteins | sample CV84metaG_FD_185977 | JGI IMG/M metagenome (GOLD analysis project Ga0256827, IMG submission 185977) | Hydrothermal vent microbial communities from East Pacific Rise, Pacific Ocean - CV84 | ecosystem: Environmental > Aquatic > Marine > Hydrothermal vents | place: Pacific Ocean: East Pacific Rise... | reverse complement strand
AGGCTGGCGTATCGACTACTTCTTCATCTCTGATGATTTAACAGAAGTGCTAGAAGATGCCTTTATCTTGCAAGAGGTAACAGGCAGCGATCATTGCCCCGTTGGGATTAGACTAGCGCTGTAGGCGTTCGCTTTAGTACTATCATGAATAGCACTAGTTTGGTAAAGCCACTTTAAAACATGCACCTTCTGTGCTGTTTTCTACACTCAGTGTTCCTCCACAGTGTTCTGTGATGATACGCTTGCTCATGTAGAGGCCGAGTCCTGTACCTTGGCCATCTGCTTTTGTGGTGAAGTAGGCATTAAAAATGTTCTCTTTTACACCCTCTTCTATCCCACCAGCGTTATCACACACTTCAAGGCAATGATGACCATTTTCTCTATAACTTTTTATATTAATCGTGGCACTCTTTACGTCTCTCTCTAAAAGAGCATCTTCTGCGTTTTTGAGTAGGTTTAACAAGACTTGCTTTAGCTCATTAGGATAAGAGTCGAACTTGGCACTACAGTCTAGATCTGTGTTAATAATAATTCTTTTGTTTTCCACATACTCTTTGACGATTTTCAGCGTCACATTAACCACTTCATCAATACTTGTCTCTTCCATCTCTTTAGTTACTTTAAAAAAATCTCTAAAGTCATCGATGGTTGATGAAAGGTGTTGTGTCAGCATGTTAATAGTACCGATATTTTTAAGACAAATATCATCATCAATGTTCCCAAACTGTATCTTGAGGTCAAGGTCTGTTGCTGCAGTGGAGATGATATGGAGTGGTTGACGCCATTGGTGTGCGATCATGCTGACCATCTCTCCCATCTGTGCTAAACGCGCCTGATGCATGAGCTGGATATCTTTTTCCATATTTTTGTGTACCTCTTTTTGTACACGGTCTTCTAAGGCTTCGTTAAAACCCTTTAGTTGTGAACTTAACGCCACCATCTTTTTAAGACGTAGATAGTAGTTATACCCATTACCAATCAAGATGATCATCGCCATGATTGTCACCATAGCGATTAGAACATTAACCTCTCCACCAATATAAAGGTACGAGGTGCTAATCAGTAGTAATATGGGAATTGTAAAGGCAGCATAAGCATGAAACACTGAGCCAATTGTTGATGTCGAACCCGATGTAAGTGTTAGCAAGATAGCTAAGACAAAATAGGTGTATGCTTCAGGAGCATACACAGCACTTATCCAACTGGTCAATCCCCAAAGTATAGAGCCTAAAACGGTCAAAATAAGATTGTACTTCAACCATCGCTTTGCATCATCTCTTTTTGCATCAAGCGCTTCTTCCAGTTTAGTAGCCGTAATAATACGTAAGGTAAGAAAAATAAACTGTAGAACAAACCAGCCTACTAAAAGCGAGATGGGTATAAACGGCATTAAAGCAACGGAAAACAGTAAAAAGCCGACTATACTCGCAGCAGGAATGCTTCCCTTAGTTCCTTTGATCAACATTCTAATCAACTCTTCTGGATACTCTAAGGTACTCATTCTAATGATCAGACTTTTTACATACATGGTTCAGTTTACCTTACTATTGAGAAGTTATTAAGAGTAGACACTTAAATATATAAATTACTATACAATAATAATTGTTTTAAATAGTTAATATCACTTTGACTTAGGACGAAATGCCTTAATGACGTGTTCATCACACTCTAAAAAAGGTCCTTCTAGTAGATCTATACAGTACGGAACCGCTGGAAACACAGCATCTAAACACTCACGAATGGACTTTGGTTTTCCTGGAAGGTTAATGATGAGTGATTGGTTACGAATTCCCGCTGTTTGACGTGACAAAATAGCCGTTGGAACATACTGTAGTGATACTTGACGCATCAACTCCCCAAAACCTGGCATCATCTTCTGACAGACATTCTCTGTTGCTTCTGGGGTAACATCTCTAAGTGCTGGACCTGTACCACCAGTGGTAACCACAAGACAACACCCTGCTTCATCACAAAGCTCTTTCATGGTCTCTTCTATCTGGTTTTGTTCATCTGGAATACAGCGATATACGATCTCAAACTCACTTGTCAAATAATCTTTCATGGTATCTTGGATCGCCATGCCTGAAATGTCTTCATAAATTCCTGCACTTGCTCTATCGGAAGCCGTAATGACCCCTATTTTAATCTCACTCATTGGTGATCTCCTTGTAAAAAATGATTTGCCCCTTGTATCAATGTAACCGTTGCAAAGGGTAGAAAAAAGTCATACGCTGACACTGCATCGCTAATCTTGTCTTGTGAACCTAAGTAGACTTCTATCTTTGTACCTTGAGCTACTAAAGCTTTTAATACCTCTTCTTGCCAAACATAATTAAGAAGTTCATCTAACTCCGTCATCGTGTGTTCAGCGTAGTTTACTTTTTGTGCGCTATAGGGTAAAAAACAGTTCTCTGTAAACTTCTCAATGTACTGCGTACTATTTTTTTTGTAACCCATTAACTGTAGTCGTTTAAACTTAGCATCACTGTTCTGAAAAAAAGCAGGAGAAAACAGTTGTAGTTTGTCCACACGTTTGTTACCACGTTGTGCTGCTTTAAATGCTTTGATAGCACCATAACTAAATCCACTTATGCAATAGTCACTAGCATCAAGATAGTCTTCGAAAAAAGGCTCTTCATCTTTTAGTGCAAACCCATGATAAAAATCCATTAGGCCATAATCTCTTCAATATGAACTTTAGTAATCGACTCTTTTTCCATCAATACAGCTTCAATCTGGGCAATAACATCTTCATAAGCAACAAGTTCTTGTCTTGTCTGTGCATACAAACGATCTAGTAGGACAACGTCTTCATTGGCTAAGGCTTCGATGCCCTCACCCATACCGTACTGTGTCACCATCTCACGTGCCAACTTTTTAGCATCTCTTAAATCATTATAGACATTAGTAGCATGCTCTTCAAAACGAATATCACAACCAGCCATACCTGCGAGAAGCACTTTAATATGCGACTGCATTTCACTCTGTATTAACGGCGCACCCATCTGAGGTTTTATGGTCTCAGAAGAGAGCATGACCTTCTCAAATGGTAGTTCATGTTGATACGCAACCACCGCTTTCGCCGCTAAGTATCGCGCTCTAAACTGTTTTTGTTTAGGCGATAAAATAGCCAGCTTTTTCTTACCGTAAGCGACCTTGTCTTTGACCGCATAAAAGTGTTCCATGCTTACTTGCATAGCCTGTTCTCTTAATGCCATAAGGGCTGCTTCATTAACAAGAGTTGCTAGTGATGCACCATTAAAACCTACACTCATAGCAACGATCTCATCCACATCTACACTACTTGGTATTTTAGAGAGGTAGGTGTTTAAAATAGCTGCACGTTCGTCAGGTGTTGGTAATTCAACAAAAACACGACGATCAAAACGCCCTGCTCTCAGTAAGGCAGAGTCTAGTACTTCTATCTTATTGGTCGCTGCCACTACAATAACACCACTACTATCTTCAAACCCATCCATCTCCGTTAGGAGTTGGTTAAGTGTACCCTCTCTCTCGTCAGAACGGTTGCCATCGCGCTCTTTACCCACAGCATCAATCTCATCGATAAATATAATAGAGGGTGAGTTGTTTTTAGCCGCTGTAAAAAGCTCATGTACCCGCTTAGCACCCATACCCACGTATATCTGAACAAATGAAGCTGCACTTTGGTAGTAAAAAGGAACGCCCGCTTCAGCCGCAACGGCCTTAGCAATCATCGTCTTACCTACACCAGGAGGTCCTACCAACAGAACACCACGAGGCATACGTGCACCAAAGGCTTTAAAACGTGAAGGGTTGCGTAAAAAGTCTATGATCTCTTGTAACTCCTGTTTGACATCGGCAATACCACCAATGTCATCAAAGGTAACATCCGATTCAACTGGTGTAACGCCCTCACCCTCATTATTGTCCGTGCTAGACGATGCAGCGAAAGGCATGTTTACTTCGTTTGTATTCTTAACTTGCCATTTCATGAGATAACGCACACCATAGGAGAGTCCACCCAAACCAAGGAGTACAACCACTATCCAAATAAGGTATGATTTATCTTTATGGACTTCGATGGTGTAGGACTTTAGGAGCGAAGGAGAGACTTGAGAGATAGCAATGCTATATAGGGCATCAGATGTCTGAATATAGAAGTTTTGATCACACTGCTTAATCTTCTCAATCTTGTTCTCTTTGATAAGTGCTTCTATTTGTTTGAGCGATGCAACTTGTGAAGAGTCTCGAAAGAGTGCAAAAGCAACTAAAAGTAAAACAATAGTAGCGGAGACAAAGATTATAGTTCGGTTTTGTTTAGAATTGAGCATAGTTTCCATCCTTCTCTACTTGGTAATTTTCGACACTAAGCCAGTTACCTACCAAGTCATTAGGTGAGTCGATGATGATCTTGTTGAAAAACTGATCTAAACCGTGATAACGGCCATCTTTTTCACTCTCAACTAGAACTTCTAACGGTACGTTCGCAAACTCTTTTCGAAAAGCGTAGTTGTTAGCATCTACCAAGTCGGTTAACTCTTTAAGACGTTTCTTCGCAACCGCACCATTAACCTCACCCTTCATCGTTGCTGAAGGTGTTCCATCACGCTTAGAGTAGGTAAAGGCATGCACATGGGTTAAAGGAAGACGTTTTAAGTTCTCCATCGCCTCTTGCCATAGTTCCTCTGTCTCTCCAGGGTGTCCAACAATAAAGTCTGTACCTAAAGCATAACCCTTCGCACGTAGTCTCTGAAAAAGAGCAATATCACTCTTAAACTTGTTACGGCGATTCATCTCTTTCAACATCTTAGGAGCGGTATGCTGAAGTGCAATGTGTAGATGTCTTTCTAACCAAGGGGCATCTAACATCGTTTCAAATTCTTCACTAATTTGAATGGGTTCAAGTGAGCCTAAACGAATACGCCTTACACCACGTATCTGTGACATTTTCTGCAAGAGAGATGCTAAAGAACGATCTTCTCTATGTCCATACGAGCCTACATTTGTTCCCGTTAAGATGAACTCACCAAAGCCATTAATGGCTAAGGTAGAGACCTGCTCAAGGATCTTAGCTTCATCCATAGAGCGTGAGTCACCACGAACAAAGGGAATGATGCAGTAAGAACAGCGGAAGTCACACCCCTCTTGGATCTTAATAAAAGCACGAGACTTTCCGATGAACTCTTCAACTATAGTGTCATCCACAAAGTCAAGGTCGCCTAACTCATAAAAACGGTCTTTCTCTTTGAGTAAGCCATTGATCTTCGTTTTTTCTGACTGACCGAAAACGCCAAAGACCTTTTTATTGTCAAAAAGAGACTCACCCTTAGTATGTGCGCCACAACCAGTTAAATAGACCTTCGCTTTACCTGCTTTTTCAACACCATTTATATAACCACGGACACCAACATCAGCGCCATTGGTCACCGTACATGAGTTAACAATAACAATGTCCGCTTCTGCTTCGTTTTCCGTGATATCAAAGTCTTTAAGGTTACTCATCATCACTTGTGAATCAAACACATTGGTACGACAACCAAAGGTTTTAACGTAAACTTTTTTCTTCTGTTTTAACATTATTAACGTTCCTCTCTTATAGGATCAAACATTATACAATCACCATCTCTTCATCTGGAGGCAAAACGTCTCTAGCTCTGTTCTCAGTGATATTGAGTTGTTGTGTAGGATAAGCGATCGTAATATCATTTTCAGCATTAAAGGCATCTACTATGTCCCCTGAGATCGTACTTCGCAACGTCAATGTCGCATACGCATTTGTTAAATACCACGCACTAATGTTCAAACCATTGGACTCTATAAATGAGAAAACACGGGGTTCCACATTGGTATTTTTTAGACTATATTTATGGCGAAGTTTGTTGAGTTGTTTTCGTGTGATGTCGGTATAGCCTTTAGAGTACTTACGGGTAATCTCTTTGGCTAAATGCATTGCTTTTTTATGATTAGAATCAAAGGTAATTGTAATATCTATACCATCCCAAACCGTTTTAAGTGAATCATGTGTATAACTAGCGATCATACGCGTAAAGATATAGTTGTTAGGTATGAAGATTATACGTCCTGCTCGTCTGTTTTGATGATATGAGGTCAAGGTAATGTCTTCTAAAATAGTCATACGAAGTAGTGAGATATCCATTACATCGCCTACATACTTCATTCCGTCCATATCCACACGGATACGATCACCAACGTGAATAGAACCACCCAAAACAATGACCAGCCAACCTAGCATTGACATAAACCAGTCTTTCATGGCAATGGCGATACCAGCTGAAGCAAAACCAAGCACAGTAACAAGATAAGAGACATTTTCTATGTAGTTAAACAGTAAGATAATAACGATCAAAATAAAGTTACCAAAGTTAATGATCTTGTTTGCCATATAAAAGCGGTCATTGTCTAGTATATATTTTTTACTCATCATCTTTAAGAAAAAAGCGAGTGCGAATAAAAAGAGAATAATTAGACCGATTTTACTTAATTTATAGATCTGTATACGAATCTGTTTATTGATTTTAACTTCTATCTCATCAATACGTTTGTCATAAATGTTGGCAGTGACTTCTAAGATCTCTTTGGCATTAACATATTTGTCTAAACGGTGTTCTGTCTCTTGAAGCACCTTTTTATAGTCACCTTTTTTGTCAATTGCTTGTAGATTTTTGAGTAATCTACTTCTCTTTTGAAGCAAGACAATACGCTCAGAAAGTTCAACACCCTGTTTTTCATAATCCGCATAAATTTCTTCTAAATGTTTAACAAAAGAGATGGCAGTAAAGATATCGATGGGATTAGAGAGAACAGGTATCTCTTCTATCTCCTCTGGTTGCAGGAGTGCCGCAAACATACTTTTACCTTGCTGGGTGTCAAGTAGTTCAAACTGCTCTGAAAGTATCTTTTCCTTTCCTTTTAAGTCTTCAAGTTCACCTTTATCTTCATCGGTTTTTTTTCGCTTTTTGTTCAGTCTCTTTATCTTGCTTTGGAGCTTCGTGAGGTTTTCTCGTACTTGTGAGTAAGCGATATGTGAGTTGTAACTTTTTTCCCACACACTGTCTTTTGAAAGTTCGTTGTCAACAGCTTGTAACTCTTCTTTAAATTGTAAAACAGTTGCTGCTCGCTTCTCACGAATCAGTCGCTCATTTTCTGCAATAGAGGCTTGGATAAGGAGATGTTGCGCCACCTTATCATCCTCAGTGAGATTTGCATCTACTTTTATATTCTCAACAATATCTGCAGCAAAAAGTGTTAGATGTCCTAAAAAAAGGAGTAGAAAAAAGTTACGCACTAGATTACGCATATTGAGCCAAAACTTCTTTAACCAATGATGCATCAATACTATTAGAGATTTCAACACCACCTAATGATTTAGGGATGATAAAAGTAATCGCACTGTCTGCACTTTTCTTGTCGAGATAAAATGTCTCATAAAAAGTATCAACATCTTCTATTTTATAGCTCGTTGGTAGTTCATAACGCTCAAGTAATGCTTTAACGCGAGCCGCTTCATCTTCACTCATCCAGCCTAATGCAACCGCTGTGTCATTGGCCATAACCATACCAATAGCAACTGCTTCACCATGTAAAAAGCCGGTGTACTTCGTCTCTTTTTCAATAACGTGGCCAAAGGTATGACCGTAGTTCAAGGCTGCTCTTAGACCGCGCTCTTTTTCATCTTGTGCAACTACCCAAGCCTTGGTCTGCACTGATTTTGCCACTGCTTCTAAGAGTTGTTTTTCATTGCTAAGATCAGCTTCTTCAAGCCAAGCAAAAAAATCTGCATCAAAACAGACAGCCATCTTCACCACTTCAGCCACACCTGCTGCGAACTCACGTTTTGGGAGTGTTGATAAAAAGTGTGCGTCCGCATAAACTGCTTTAGGTTGATGAAAGGCACCAACAAGATTTTTGCCATACTTGTTATTAAAACCTGTCTTACCGCCTACACTAGCATCTACCTGAGAAAGTAGTGTTGTAGGAATCTGCACAAAGTCGATGCCTCGCTGATAGATACTTGCTGTAAAACCTGTCATGTCCCCAATAACACCTCCACCAAAAGCGATCAGCAGCGAGTTACGGTTGAAACGTGCTTCAAACATCCCCTCAAGTATCGTCTCTATGCTCTCCCAGTTCTTATACTCTTCACCGTCAGGAACCGTAATCACATGAACCTCTTTAGCCTTTAGTTTTGAGAGTAAATACTCCAAATGCAAAGCAGAAACAGTCGGGTTCGTTACAACCGCTACCTTAGTATCAAAAGTAAGTTCTGGCAAGGTATCTATGGTGACTTGGTAAGAGAGATCGATCTCTTTTTTAAGGTTGATGTCGATGGTCATGAGTAGTCCAAAATTATAGAATTTATATTGTTAGATAATACTTTAACAGAACTTAAAAAACCGTGAATAAATAGAAGAAGAAAAGAGTAGACTTTAAAGTGTGTAGATAGCGCTCTACACGGACTTAAAGTTGTTAAATTTTGATAGGAACAAAGAGTTGATGATACTTGTTCAAACGGTAGTAAAGATCTTCAATATCAGAAGAAAAGATAGTACTACTTTTTGGTTTTAGAATGTTCTCAGTAAAAGGGATACACTGTAAAAACTTTTGACGTTTGTTCAGCTTTCTAATGGGGTTATCTTGATGAAAGTTAACATGAATATTTTTAGAAAAGATAACCGACAGATTTTGATAATGCTCAATGATCTCATCTTGTTCATTACTCTCATCCATCTCACTTTTAAGTAGTTCAAGGTTATAACCCATCTGAGAAGAGAAGTCGAACACAGTTGTTGAGATCTTTTCAAGGTCTTTGTTGTCATTTAAGACAATAACAACATCTTTGAGTTTATCAATAGGACTGTTGGCAAGAGAGAGAACAGGAACACTCGTATCGAAAAGTATCTCTCGCATCTTTTCTTTGGCAAACATTTGAGAAGAGACCATAATCAGTCCCACGTTGTACAACTTAACATCATTTAAAACGATATCATCTATATAACTTTGCTGGTAGTCAATGTCAATCATCACTTTTTCACTACGTTTACTTTTAATCTTTGCCAAGATACTTAGATCACTAGGATTACAAACTTTAATAATAAGACGATTGTTAAACTTTTCATGTACTCTCAATGCCTTGTCAACTAAGTACTCTATCTCTCCCTGATCATCTTTTAACATATCAATAAAGAGATAGAGGTTGGTACCAAAAGGTTGTGGAAACTGACCAATCTCACGTTTAATAGCACGGTAGACAGAGTTCAAAACGGCAGGGTCTCCCACCAAGAGAAGTTGATCATTAGGATGAATCATCTTACGATCATCAGGCAATATCAGTTTACCAGCGCGGTAAATACCAACAATACGCCACTGTTTCTGCTCAATTACACCTACATGTCGGTAGACAAAAGAACTACCAAAAGGAACAAGAACATCCATAATCTCACCCTCACCCAAACCAACATTTTGGGCGACCACAGGTACATTTGGAAGGTAGTCAAACATGTGTGAAGCGAGTATCTCTGTCGTGTTGATCTGTACTACGTTATACGATTCAAGATCAAGTTCCCAATGATCGATAACAATAATACGAAGTTGCTTTTTGGTGGTACGTATGTTAACAATGGTCTGTTCAACATCAACAGGGTTTTTCATGGCTATAAAAACCTGAAGAAACTCCATTTTAAGAACATTAGAGAGTTTATACAGACTGGTTGGATCAAAGGCGAAGAACTTAAACCGTGAGGCAGGCGCATCAGGAAACTCTTGGCCTTCAGCATGAATGACATAGTAGAGATTATCTTTAGCAAAGGTATCAATAGCACGTTGCACAAAGTTATGCCCTATTTTACTATCGCTAATAATTAAAATCTTTTTCATTTACACCAATCTATTGCTATTTTTACTGTGATTGTAGCATATTCACAAGAGAGAGAAAGGAATGTGGTAAAATCACATTAATAATTTAAGGCAGATGCCTTTACTTGGAGACCTATGGAATTCACTCTTGAAGCGATAAGCGGAAAAGCACGCGCTTGTACCATCAAAACAGCGCACTCAACTATCACAACTCCCGTCTTTATGCCTGTAGGCACACTTGGTTCTGTCAAAGCCCTCGACATGGCTGATATGCACGACTTACTTGGCGCTGAGATCATCCTTGCCAACACGTATCATATGTATCTACGTCCTGGAGACAAGACTGTGGCTAAGATGGGAAAACTGCACAAGTTTAGTACCTTTCCTAAAAGCTTTTTAACGGACAGTGGTGGTTTTCAGGCCTTTAGTCTGAGTGATATTTCAAAGGCTGATGCTAACGGTATAGAGTTTCGTAGTCACATAGATGGTTCTAAACACTACTTTACACCAACTAAAGTGATTGACATCCAACATAACCTTGGCTCTGACATCATGATGATACTCGATGATCTTGTCGCGCTTCCTGCAACACAAGAACGTATTAAACTCTCGATAGAACGTACTACTCAATGGGCTAAAGAATCTATAGAGTACTTTAGAAAAAAGCAACAAGAGGGTGTGGGTGTTGAGCAAAATATCTTTGCCATTATTCAAGGGGGAACTGATAAAGCCTTTCGTACAAAGTCGGCAACAGAGTTATGTGCTCTTGATTATGATGGCTTTGCGATGGGTGGTCTATCCGTTGGTGAGGCGAATCAAGACATGTATGACACAGTAGAACATACCATTCAGTATATGCCAGAAGATAAGCCTCGATACCTTATGGGTGTCGGCACACCCGAAGATCTTGTGGAAAATGTAGAACGCGGCATCGATATGTTTGACTGCGTCATGCCGACACGTAACGCTCGTAATGGTACACTCTTCACCTCATTTGGACGCATTAACATCCGTGGGGCAAAGTTTAAAGAAGATGCTGGTCCAATTGATCCTGAGTGTAACTGCTTGACGTGTCAGCGCTATTCACGTGCCTACTTAAACCATCTCTTTCGTTCTCGTGAGATTACTTTCTTTCGTTTAGCAACGATCCATAATCTACACTACTATCTCAACCTCATGAAAGAGATGCGTCAGGCAATTTTAGATGACAAGTTTCAAGTATTCAAAGATGACTTTTATGCTAAAAGAACAAAGTAACCAACGTTCTCATTAAGCTGATGATTCAGCCCAATAAGCCAAGGTTGATCTATGGCAATAAGAAAGATCACTGCCCTTTTAAAAGTAGTTCATTCATCTCATAAAAACTGAGAGTGTGATCGATGAGACTGGTACCATGACTGAAGAAGTCATACGAATCAAGAGAGATAGACGGCACTTGTCCAAATTCTTCATCTCTTAACCTACTCTTCATAAGTTCGATATAACGTTTAACATCTACCTGATACCTTACGAGTTGTTTC
>Ga0256827_10002691_pt1 | contig 11375 bp, 10 predicted proteins | sample CV84metaG_FD_185977 | JGI IMG/M metagenome (GOLD analysis project Ga0256827, IMG submission 185977) | Hydrothermal vent microbial communities from East Pacific Rise, Pacific Ocean - CV84 | ecosystem: Environmental > Aquatic > Marine > Hydrothermal vents | place: Pacific Ocean: East Pacific Rise... | reverse complement strand
ATAACATTAGTTGGTGTAGTGAAATAATAGGAGATAATGGAGAGTATACCCCAACAGATAACTGGTACACCTCGGTTAAACATACAGGTACAAAGTATGGGGTTATTAAAGAGTATAATTATGATTCAATAGATAATATAAAAGTTAATGGTTCTTCCAAGTTTAATCAAGGAAAAATTGATAATTTAAAAACCGTACTATTAGTAAAAGATAAAAATAAGGTAGAAACCAGAGTCACGGTTACTCCAAGCCCTTGGTTACTCTACCATCCAGATGAAGCACAGAATGGAAAACCATTTTGGATAAATCAATTTCAACAAAATGCACCTGAATGGTCAGGAATTGGACATGCAGGAAATTTGCTAAGTACAGATGAGAATATTAGACCTTCAAATAAACTGGATTGGTAAAAAAGATGAATATAAAACAGAAACGAGGAATTGCAATGATAGAGCTTATCTTTGCATTGGTTATTATAGGTATTGTCCTAATGTCTGCACCAATGCTTATATTTCAAGCTTCTCAAAGTAACACTGTAGCAATTCAGCAAGAGGCAATTTCGGCTATCTCAGCACACACCAATATTTTAATGAGTAAACATTGGGATGAGGCAGATGCCAACCTCTCAGCAGGGGTTGCACCTATATTAACAACTTCATTTACCAATAATTTCTTAGATATTAATAGCACCACCAAAACAAGAGGTGGTCTCTATCCTCAAAGTTCAAGACTTACACTCTATAACTCAGCTCCCCTTTCTGCATCTCCTATTGGAAGTGATGGAGATGATAGAGATGATATTGATGATTACCATAATACCGACAACAATGTTTCGGTCTATGCCAATCAATCAACCAACTCTCAAAAAGGAGACTATGTTGATGTTAATTTAAATATCCATACAGATGTTCGTTATGTCAAAGATAATCCAACTATTTTTGATGTGAACAGTACCGTTAATGCCATTGAGTACAATAATACAACAGCTCCAAACACAAGTAATATTAAATTTATTCATGTTGTTCTCACTTCAAACAGTGGAATTAAAGAGCTAAATAAAACAATTACCCTTGAAGCATTCTCTTGCAATATAGGAACAACCACAATTAATGGAAAAAAATACGAATGAAAAAATATATAAAACAGCACAAAGCCTTCTCTATTATTGAAGTTATTTTTGTATTGATTATTTTAGGAATAATCTCTTCTATTGGCTCATCAATTATTGTTCAAGTTTACGAAAGCTACATTACTCAAAATGCACTCTATAAAGTCACAACACAAACAGAGTTGGTCTCGAACCAACTTGTTAACCGTTTAAGCTATGCTATTAAAGATTCTCTTATCTCTAAAGTGACCAAAGATGATGGTAGCTGGAACCTCTATTTTAGAAGTAGTATGGATAAAAATACATCACAAGAGAGCAATATATCCAAAGCTATTGAAACAGAAAACTGGTTAAAACTTGAAGATATTATGTTTGGAACATCAGACTTTACAACAATAGAGTGGATAGGTTATGATAATGATAGTTTTTCAGCAGATAATATATCAGGATGGAGTGGAATAGCCAACTACAGTGAAGCCAATAAAAGCTCTTTTGAGACACCCCGTTCTAATCTCTCTTTGGCAGATAGCATTATCTCTAACCTCTCTAATAAAAATGTTGATTTAAATGATACAGCCAATAATCCTGCTGTTATCTTTACAAAAATGAGTGGCTCCTATGTTAATGATGGACCAGAGTGTATGGGATTGATTGATAATAATAGTTCATGTATCTTTCCAGTAAAAATGATAGATAATACCCATTTAGAGTTCTTGGGAACAGCTAAAGCCAGTTCAAAAACCATTACAGAACGCTATAAATTAGTATGGTCAGCCTATACAATAGCTCCTGAAAACCCTAAAGATATTGATGGTGATGGAGAACCTGACTTATGGGAATTGGCATTTTATTATAACTATCAACCATGGAATGGAGAGAACTATAAAACAGATGGGACACGAAAACTACTTATGAAAAATCTCTCTGTTTTTAAATTTACAGAAAATGGTGAAATCATTCAATTTAAACTTTGTGCCTCTTCACCTATATCTTCAAAAGAGTATATTAGTACATGTAAAGAGAAGGTGGTATTACGATGATAAATAAAAAACAAAAAAAAGGCTTTTCAATGATAACTGCCATCTTTGTTATTATAATGATGGCAACATTGGCTGCATTAATTCAAAATATTACAGGAAAAACAATTAAAGCCACCACACAACAGTATCAGAAAGAACAAGCCAGTTTATTGGCAAGATCATACAGTGAGTTGGCAATTTTATATGTTACAGGCTATAATAGAAACGCTAACTGTTTAAACCATATCCAAGCTCAATTTGGAGAAACCAATAATAGATATAATATAGAGATAGAGATTCAATATATTGGAAAAGCAAGTGAACTATCTTTTTGTGATGCTTCAAGAAAAACGGACCTCAACGCATCAACCAATTTTGGTAATACCCTCTCCATTCTTCTTGATGTCTATGTACACTATAAAAGTTTTGATGACCCAAGCAATAAAGTTAGAACATTACATAAACGAACCATACAGAAAATCTAATATTTTTATTTAATTTAATATTAAAATTAATGGTAAAATTTACTATCTATTTACTATCTATTTATCTATTCTTGGTATAATACATTTACAAAACATTCACAGTAATAAAATGTGATATGTTGTTTGTAAGACAATAGTAAAAGGATAAATTATGAGTAAAAATATAGTGGGAAGACGTTTTGACCTATCAGACTCTATAAGAGAGCATATCTCTGCAAGTATTGATGCTTTAGACAAGTATAATTTAGAAATTATTTCAAGTAACACCATCGTAACAGCTAACAACAAATCTAAAGAAGGGGTAGCTGTAGAGCTTGTCCTAAATTTAAAAGATAAAAACACTATCGTTATTACTCAAAGAGATAAAGATGTTTATAATGCAACTGATTTAGCTATTGAAAGAGCTAAAAAAGCACTTAGAAGACATGCTGACAAAGTGAAAAGTCACAAAGTAATGTCATTTAAAGATTTAGGTCTTGAAGCAGAAGCTGTTCTAGATTTAGAGCCAGAAGAAGTAGAGCTAGTTCCAATGGATTTAGAACTTCATAAACCACTAGATTTTGACGAAGCTATTGAAGCACTTAAAGCTGAAAAAAAGCGTCAATTTATTGTATTTAATGACCATGATGGACTTATGAGAGTTATGTATAAAAGAGCTGATGGGAAATTTGGTCTCTATTAATAGCTCTGATTGTAATTATATTGCAATCTTTGGTGCGTTGGAAAACGCACCCTATAGGCTTTTTAGCCTATCCTTTGCTTCTTGAACAATATCCTCATCATCTGCCAATCTTAACCATTTAAATTGAACTCCACTCTGAACTGTTCCATCTACAATATCTCCTGATTTTCTAAACCTTAAATCTAATCTTGCTATCTCAAAACCACTTGTTGTTTGTGTAAATGCCTCTAGGCGACCATTCTTTTTATCTTTTGTAAATAAGAAACAGTAACTCTTTAGACCCAAACGCCCTACCCTTCCTCGAAGTTGATGTAGTGTTGCCAAACCCAAACGCTCTGCACCCACAATCACAATAAGGGTTAAACGGGGCAAAGAAATACCAACTTCAACCACTGTTGTTGCCAATAAGATATTTCCTTTGTCTCTAAATGCTTCTAAAACTCTCTCTTTATTTTTATCTTTTCCATGTGTCAAATAGACATGTTCAAATCGTTTCTCCCAAAAACCTCTCCCTTCCTCCAATGATTGGTAGGGAATCTCTTTACTCTCTTCGACCAAAGGATAGATAATTAACACTTGATGGTTTTGAGCTATCTCATACTTAATACTCTCTAATAAACCACCAAAATCCTCTTTTCCTATAACTCTACTTGTTATATCTTTTTTAAATGGTGTAGAGGTAATCAAACTTACATCAATTAATTCAGAGTGCATCATCGCCTGTGTTCGAGGAATTGGAGTTGCTGAGAATTGTAAAAAATGTGGCTTATACTCCCCTTTAGAGACCATCGCCTCTAACATTGCTCTCTGTTTTGTACCAAAACGGTGCTGTTCATCTACCATAATCAGTGGAGCCTGAGGCATATCATCTTTAAATAAAATTGCATGTGTTCCAATAATAAAATCTGCCTTAAGGTAGTCACCTTCACTCTTTTTACCCTGCATTACCAATGCCACACTTATCTCTTTAGGTAGATATGTTTTTGCCTCTTCATAAATTTGAAGTGCAAGAAGAGAGGTAGGAGCCATAAGAATACTTTTTTTAGGATAAGCCATTACAGCAGAGGCTAAAATAACCATTGTTTTACCCGAACCAACATCTCCAATAACCATACGCTTTGCCGATTTTCTTTTAGAAATCAGATCCTTTTTAATCTCATCAATCACCTTTTTTTGCTCTATTGTTAGCTCAAAAGGTAACTTCTGAATAAATTTTTCTAAAGAGCCATTTAAAGATGCCAAAGCAGGAAAATCTGTCCGTTTACCTTTTAATTTTTTCATATGATTAAATGCTTCTATAAATTTTAAAAGATTTATATCATACTTTTCAATATCATCCTGAACTCTTGGATAGTGCAATCTCAACAGAGTATTAACCTCTTTTATCGTTAATCCCTCTTCTAAAAGTCTCTCTTTATTAACATAACACGCTATCAAACCCTGCATACTGCTCTGCTTAATTGCCACACTATACTTTGGAATAATCTCTCCTATTCTTTTTAAAGATTTGGCTTGATTTATCTGTAGTTGCCCACGATATTCTTCTACTTTTCCTTGTATATAATGCTTTGTACCCACCTTATAAAGCTGATAATGATAAGGAGTAACACGAAAAAGCATGGAGTTTAACTGTTTTAAAAATTGTGGTAGATAAAAACCAATACGCAACTTTCCATTAAATGCAGTAACCTCTGTAACCACAGCTTCAAAGGTTTGAACCTCTCCTAATATAATAGATTTAGAGAGAGTACTATTGTTATACGAAGAGGGAATCAAGAGTGCCAAGTCTAACAGAGAGACAATTTTTAACTTTTGAAACAACCTTTTTGCTTCTTCCACACCTATCTCCTTTTTATTTCAACTCTATTATACATAAAATTAAACATAAAGCAAAAAAAAACATCAAATTATAATATTTTAGATAAAATACAGGAAAAAATTTAATTGTGATTAAAAGATTCATATTTATTAGAATATTCTATTTAACTGTTTATTTTAGTAACCCAAATAAGTTTGACAATTCAGTTTTTATGGGGAGCATTCCATTTAAAAATTTTTTGTCATAGAATACATTAAAAAATTTAACACAATAAAGGATTCCTATCATACCTCTTTCAACAATTATCAATCCTTTTAATATTTTATATATCGAAGATGACCCCTTTTCTAGAAAAGCAACCTCTATTTTACTTAAAGAGTTTGCAACCAAATTAATTACAGCAGAAAATGGGATAGATGGTTTAGAAAAGTTTCAAGCCAACTCTATTGATTTAATTATCACAGATTTAGATATGCCAAAATTAAATGGAACAAATTTCATTCAAAAAATTCGAGCAATAAATAGTACGATTCCTATTATTATTATATCTGCACATAACGATATAGAGATGCTACAAAAAAGTATAAATTATGGTGTCCAAGGCTATATCTCTAAACCGATAGATATGGTTCAACTTAGTAAAAAAATCAATGATGTAAAAAAAGAGATTAAAGCAAACTCATATCAAATTATCCATATAAATCATCCACTAAAACAGTTTGATAAACTTCTAAAATCAACACCCAATACTGTTGTTGTTTTGATTAAAATGGAAGAGTTTAAATATATTAGTAGTACATTAGATAACAAAACAACTAAAAAACTTCAAAAAATATTTGCCAAAGAGCTTTTTAAATATATGCCTGATAATTGTAACTTTTCAAAAGTTTATCTACTTGATAATGGTGAATTCATTTTCTTTAAAAAAAATCAAAGTCATATCGAAACACATCAGTTATGTGATGAAGTGAGAATCTTTCAAGAACATGTCAACAGTGCTAAAATAAAAGTAGCTAATATTGATTATACACTCTCTATTATTACCAGTCTTGCTTATGGAAAAAATGCCTTAGAAAATGCCAAAATAGGAATGTCACAACTGTTAGAGAACAACGAAGAGTTTATTGTTGCCGATTCCCTATTTGAAAAAGAGAAAGCACTCTCTTTCAAAAAGTTTGAAACATTTAAAATGTTAAAAAGAGCCATTGACTCCTACAATATAATCTCCTATTTCCAACCTATTGTTAACAATAAAACTCAAAAAATAGAGAAGTATGAATCATTGGTACGGCTTATTGATGAAAATAAAAATATTATCTCTCCCTATTTCTTTTTAGATACAGCCAAAGAGGGAAAGTATTATCAAAAAATCACCTCTATTGTACTACAGAACTCATTTAAAGCTCTATATAGTACCAACACGCATATATCGATTAATCTCTCTGCTTTAGATATTGAAAAAAAAGAGACACGCGATGAATTTTTTAGACTATTAGAAGAGAATAAAGAAGAGACCCATAGAATTGTTATAGAACTAATTGAAGATGAGACAATTAATGACACAAAAACGATTAAAGCCTTTATGAAAAAAGTTAAAGAGTTTAATGTCAAAATTGCTATTGATGATTTTGGTACAGGACTCTCAAACTTCTCAAGAGTACTTACTTATGAACCAAATTTTATTAAAATTGATGGATCACTTATAAAAGATATAGAAAAGAGTAGTTTCTCTCAACATATGGTTGAAACCATTGTTAACTTTTCACAAAAACAGAATATAAAAACCATTGCAGAGTATGTAGAGAATGAGAATATTTTTAATATTCTCTGTAACTTAGGAGTTGATTACTCACAAGGTCACTACTTTGGAAAAGCAGAAATTTTAAATGGTTCATAATAGTGAAAGAGAGCAGAGTTTATGATTGAGTTTAAAGTAGGGTTAAGCCCTACTTCTTCTCTCCTGTAACTACAGAGAATGAGATATTTGCTATCTCTTTATGGTTAAATATAAAACTATTAAGCTCTTTTAATGTCATAGCCTCTATCTTTTTTAAATTCTCAACCGATGCCCCCAATGGACGGTTGGTATAATACTCTTGAAAAGCACGATTTAACCGTTGGGAGAGCGTCTCATTTCTAAGAGGCTCAGACCCCAAAAGAAACTGCTGTGCAGAGGTTAACTCCTCTTGAGTTACTCCTTTTTCTAAAAAGAGTTCTACCACATCTTGAACCGACTTGACTGCCTCATTACCACTTTCAATTTTGGTCTGTAGATAACCTGAAAAATAAGTGTGTGTTTTATTAATATTAAAACGACTATAAACAGAATAGACCAACCCTCTCTTTACACGAATCTCCTCCATTAGACGAGAACCAAAACCAGAACTTCCCAAAATAAACGAAGCTACCTGTGCAAGGTATCGTTCATTAGAATCATATGCCACATCAAAAGGAGCTCCAAAATAGACATATGCCTGTTCACTCTTCTCTATGCTCTCTTGAACTTTTTTCTGTGCCACAGCTTTCATGGTTGGGATTTCATGGGTTGAAACATGAGGAAGTAAAGCTAAAATCTCTTTTGCCAAAGCCTTAGCCTCAGTCTGATTCATATCTCCACCCATAACAATAATTGCATTCTCTAAGCCAATATGCTCTGAAATATGCTTTTTAATATCCTCTAAAACAATAGAGTTTACACTCTCTACTGTTCCAAGAGAAGCTTTTGCCAAAGGAGTATTAGGAAAGAGCATCCCTTTCATCTTTAACGAAGAGATATAATCAAAATCACTCTCTTTCTGCTTTAAAGAACCGATGGTCTGTATTTTTATCTTTTTTAGTGTCTCCTCACTATAATTTGGATTGATTAAAAGCTCTTTTAGTAGCGTAATTCCATACTTAAATTCACTCTTTAATGAACCTAAATCAACCACAAAAGTCTCTTTTCCTGCATGTACTCCCAAAGAGATTGCTCTATTTTCTAACTTAGTAGCAAAACCTGTAGAGCCATCTTTTTTTGTACCTTCATTTAAGAGTTTGGCTGTTAATTTAACCAATCCATCTTTTTGTCCACTTAATGAACCTGAATTTTTAAAAATCAACTGCATTGAAACAATTGGTAAATTTTTATCCTCTTCAAAAATAAAAGGTACTTTAGTATTGTTTATATCTATATGGCTAAGGTTAGCACTCATTAATATTCCTTGTATCATTAGTATTAATATAACTATTTTTTTCAAATTTTAAAACCTCTCTAAAATATTATAGGCTGTATTTCGTTTTGCAGGGTTTTCACCTATATCACGAATTAACTCTATCATCTCTGTTTGATTCATTGTATTTCTTGCACCTGCAGAAGATACAACATTCTCTTCCATCATAGTAGAACCTAAATCATTTGCTCCAAATTTCAATGCCATTTGACCAATATAGCTACCTTGGGTAACCCAAGAGCTTTGAATGCTGGGAACATTATCTAAAAATAACCGAGCAACTGCCAAGTAACGCAGGTATTGATTGGGAGTAGTTTTGGTAATGGTTGGAAGTTCTCGTTTCAATTGTGTGTGGTCGCTCTGATAAGACCACATAATAAATGCTCTAAATCCACCCGTCTCATCCTGAAGCTTACGAACATGCTCAAAATGCTCCACAATCTCACGGGTGGTCTCTACTGTTCCATACATCATCGTTGCTGTAGATTTAATTCCTAGTTTATGTGCCTCTCTATGCACCTCTAGCCACTTATCTGTTCCCAATTTTTTAGGAGCAATAATATCACGAACCCTGTCTGAAAGTACCTCTGCACCTGCCCCTGGAATAGAGCTTAACCCTTTGGCTTTAAGTCGTGCCAAAACCTCTGCTACGCTCAACTGCGAACGTTTAGCAATATAATCAATCTCTATAGCTGAAAAGCCATGAATCGTAATGGTTGGATACTTATTATGAATATGCTCCACCAAATCTTCATACCACTCTAATTCTAATTTAGGATGAACTCCACCTTGAAAAAGAATCTGCGTTCCACCAATAGCAATAAGTTCATCTATCTTTTGGTCTATCTCCTCAAAAGTCAAGATATAAGCATCTTCCTTTTTTTCATGAGTATAAAAGGCACAAAACTTACAATCAACCCAACAGATATTGGTATAATTTATATTTCTATCCACCACAAAGGTTGTAACCCCTTTGGGGTGCATCTTCTTTTTCATCTCACTTGCCATACGCCCAAGCGTTTTTAAGTCTGCATTTTCAATTAACTCTACAGCTTCATCTACCGTCATTCTTGTATTATTTAACGCACCCATTTTTATCCTTTATAGAGTTAAAAGCTCTACTAAAATTAATCTGTGCGATTATACTATGCTATTTTTAAAGTTTTAGTTTTGATTGAGATATGTAAAGATTTATAGCTTAAAGCTAATATTTTTTCAGATACCAATAGTAAATCGTATTCCCATATCCTGCCGAAAAAAATCCATCTTCATCAAAAAATTTGATAGTTGAAGGGATGCTCTTTTGTCCTTTTAAAATATGACCCTTCTCACCTGTTGCTACATCAAAGAGCTGTAAATCACTATTTTCATTACTAGAATAGACACCAATTTTACCACTGGGACTTAGACCAACAGCATAGACCAAAAAACTACTTCTAAGATAATAGGGTTTTCCATCTTTTGGATAGACTCCTACCCTTCGGTCTTGACCTGCTGTAATAATCGTTCCACTCTTATAAGCCAATTTATAGATATTGTCTAGGTTTTGAGGTTTAAAGGCTTTTAATAGTTTACCACTTTTACTATCTAACAGCATCACTTGACCACTCTCACTGGCTGTAACCATGGTGGTTCTATCTTCACTCATAACCATATCAGAAAAACTACTATCTTCGATATGTTCATTAAAAACCATATGGCTGTCATTCATGGTATAAGATAGCATATCATAACCAAGCGTTCCAAAAATAAAATTTTTATCATCTAAAAAACGAGCCTCTTTAACTGCTATTTTACGTTTGGTTGAAATAAGCTGTTTTAATTTAACACCATCATGTAACCAAACATCTCTATAGCCATCTTGGGCTGAACTTACAATCAATGTTCGGTTATTATTTCTATCTACAGAGAGTATCTTGGCAGGAACAAGCCCATCTATAAGTGAATTAATCGGAGGTAAAAAAATCTCATCTACCTTTTTTCGATTAAGAAAATCAAAAATTTCGACCGAGCCTTCATCATTTGCTACATAGAGTTTAGAACCATCTAAAACAAAGTCACTAACCAAACCACGAGATTGTAGTGTAAAAGCTGGGGTTATCTCTTTTGATAATAAATGGGAGTTTAATAGGGTAAGAAGAGTGAGAAGATGTAATAATATTTTCATTCTATCTTCTCCTTAATTTGTAAATTTTTATCGCGTAGAGTCGGTTTACCGACCACAAATCTATTCAGGTTTCTCTTTTGGAACTTCAACCTCTTCAGGTTTTTCAATATTTGCTGGTTCTTTACCAATAGCATCCAATACAGCATTAATAAAACGAGGAGACTTATCATCTGCCAACGCTTTAGCCAACTCTATCGCCTCATTAATAATAATTCTTTTATCTGTACCATCTACCATAATCTCAAAAGTAGCCAAACGCATAATTGCTTTTTCTACTTTTCCAATAGAGCTATAGTTCCACCCCTTAAGGTGCTTTTGAATCTCTGAATCAATAGTTAAAAGATTATCAATTGTACCTTTAAATAATCTGTTGGAAAACTCTCGTTGTTTGTTTCTTATCTTATCTTCTTCTAATATCGTATCTGAAAATTTTGAGATATTCTCGTTTCCTAAGTCATAAGCATAAAGTAAACCTACTACTGCTGTTCTTGCTTGATGTCGTGTTGCCATATATTATTACCTTTTTTTTAAAATATATATTAAAATTTACTTAGTTAACTTTGATATATATTTTCGCGTAGGGTCGGTTTACCGACCACAAAACAAGCATTTATCTCAGTTCGTGGTCGATAAATCGACCCTACAAGTCAAAAAGATTTTTATCTGTCTAACTCTGTGTAAAGATTCATCATCTCAATAAGACCTGCCATAGCCTCACCACCCTTATTTCCTGCTTTTGTACCTGCTCTCTCTATAGCCTGTTCAATACTATTAACAGTTAAAACACCATAAGTAACTGGTTTTCCATGCTTCATTGTTGCACTTGCCACACCTTTGGTTGCTTCTGCTGAAACATAATCAAAATGTGGAGTCGCACCACGAATAA
>Ga0256827_10002690_pt1 | contig 11376 bp, 6 predicted proteins | sample CV84metaG_FD_185977 | JGI IMG/M metagenome (GOLD analysis project Ga0256827, IMG submission 185977) | Hydrothermal vent microbial communities from East Pacific Rise, Pacific Ocean - CV84 | ecosystem: Environmental > Aquatic > Marine > Hydrothermal vents | place: Pacific Ocean: East Pacific Rise... | reverse complement strand
TGCAAAATACCGCTTTAACCTTTTAAACAATGCTACCTCAGCGTTGGATAAATATGCAAGCATTATGGCAGAGCATCACTTCAACGGATTGATCATGAACAAGATTCCGCTCGTCAACAAACTCAACATCCGACTGGTTATGTCGGCAAAATACTTTGTGGGAACTTTAAGCGACCGGCATCAGGAGGTATTGGAATATCCCTGGGATATGAGTATTCCCGGAAATCATTATTTGGAACTCGGGGCAGGATTTGAGAATATTTTTCAACTTCTCAGAATAGAAGGAATCTGGAGGCCGGTTCCGGCAAAATATCCCGGTATGCCGACTTATGGAATAAGAATAAGATTTGAGTTTATAATGTAATTAAACCCAATTACCACAAATAACTCCAGTTCTTAACCCTCCATCCTCTTACCGTTATTTTCACAAACTCCCATTAATGATTTTATTCCAAATTCTTTTCACTTTTAGTGAAAAAGGGAAACATTCGCAAACTTGTCACTTACATGCTTAGAAAGAAACTGTTTAATAGACTTGACAGTAAATCATTAAACAATTATTCTTTTATTATTCCCTGAAAAATAATATCAGTGTTCTTTTTTTTGATTTCTTTAGGAATAGGTATTGACACATCAAATAAACTAGGACTAACATCCATTTTAATATCTTTTGTAACAACTTCATCATAATACCTTTGTAGTTTTTTAATAGTACTGGGATTAATAATCTCTTGTGGTTTTTCTATACTAAAAGATTTAACCTTCTTAATAGAAGCTTTTTTAATTTTAATCCTATCCGGCAGTTTATGCATTAGGAAATAATCAAAACCTTCAAGTTCATTATTCAACTCAAATTTTTCTATTTCCCATAAATCTTTAGGAACTTCTATATAATTCAACTTCGGTAATTCTTTTTTTATTTGAATGTTCACATAATAATGATATTTTTTGATTTCATTGCCAGTAATATTATATTTATTAACCGGCATAATAAAAGGACCAATACCTTTTTGAATAAAAGCATGCATCATAGGGTGAAAATCAATATCGTAAGAAGCCGCATTTGTTTTATCAACTTCGCCAACTAATAATATTTCAGAACGAAAAACTGTTGAATTATAACCATCATCAACAATAAGAAATACATCTTTATTAATTGTTTTTAGAGGACCGAAACCAAAGTTATCAAGACCAATAAGCTGAACCGTAGCATTTGGTTGACGTAATTCACTTAAATTATGAGTAAACATTTTAAGAAAAAGTACTGAATTCTCAAATTTTCCCTGGAGCCATTTATAGTATTCTATTTGTTTTATATCAAAAGGTATACAAATGTCACGTAACGACTTTAAATATTCATTGACTTTTCGAAACAATTCATCGTCTTTAGAAAGTGTTATTATTAAGGATGCTTCTTTGTTAATCCCTAACAATGCTCTAATAGTCATATTATGACTTCCTACCCATAACTCAGCATTATTTCCAAATTCAAATAAAAAAATCTTTTCATGCAACAAATTATCTTTTGCTTCATATTTTATTTTTGTATCGAGCATATAATGATGAAGAAAGATATTTGATCCTTTTCGTGCGAATGATGCCAACTTATCAATATTTGTGGGAAGTTTTAAATCAACACACATAAAAGAACTATGCTTTAATAATGCTTCAGTAAAAATATTTTGAAAGAAATCTGTTCCTATTGTCCAATAGGCTACCGCTCCTTTTATAGATTTACAAGTTTTGAAAGAAACTAAAAGTTTCTTACGAATGGATGTAGGGGGAAGTGATGCTGAAAATTCAATTTTGTATATCATATCCACGAGTTTATTATTGTCAAATAAACTTTAAAAATAAAAAAATAGTTTATAATGAAGGTAAACAAAATCAATTTATCTTACCTCTTGTAATATCAAAACTATTGTCTTTTAAAAAATTTAGTATTGTTATATTCCTTTCCTAAAAGGTAAAGAGCATTCTATTCACAGACAAAAAGAAAACTAAAAGGTTTTTAATTAGACGAGCAAGCAAGTTAAGTATTCATCTATATATTTGGCTCTATGTCGAATTGTGTGGGTAGATAAGAAATTAGTAACTAATCAATATTAAAAGTCAAGGTTTATAGTAGGTTTTCTCTGTGCAACTCAGTGTCTTCTTTGTGACTCTCTGTGAAACAGCTGTTACACAAAGTTGCACAAAGTGACACAAAGAATAATCACAAATTATTGTATCCATTATCATTATTGCTTTTAAGAAAACTGATTAGTTCCCAAACTATTTTAATAGTAAAATCTTAAACGGAGTATTGAAAGGTATCAATAATAAAATTCAACTGGCTAAAAGAAGAGCTAGATGATATAGAAACATAAACAATTTTATCAATATGATTTACTTTATTGCCGGTAAGCTCAAATTTAATTACCCACAGTATATAACATAGAACCATATATTTTGTACAAAAGAAACGATAATTAACATTTTTTTAGATAAAGGCAGCAGAAATGACATTGAATGTCATGTACCCAGCAAAATAATACAAATAGTTTTGCTTGTATAATATAATTAAGTATTATACAAATTAGTTGACGGAATATCTATAAAAAGGATGATCTTTTATTGGAACAAAAATAAATAGTCCCAATATAATGAAATAGTAGTTTGAAAAATATTGAATCTAATTAGATATGTTTACTTTTGAGATGTTGATTTCAGTGTCCTGAATCAAAATTTTAAACAGATAAAAAAAATAATTAAATACAACACTTTGTATTATAGAATAAAAAGAAAATAAATATATAAAAAAGCCTATGCATATTGTATAAATATTTATTATAAACGTATCCTGATATGTAATAAAGCACAGCCTTAATAATTCAAAAAGCAACATAGATTATGAGATTTATTGATAGACTACTACCATTTTTAAACCAAGAAGTATTTAATGACAATGCTTTAACTGCTTATTGGGTAATTGCATTAATTATAATATTCCTAGTTGCAATATTATATTTACTAGTTAATTTAATTAAGATTAGAAAAAGCATTAAAGTTGACAATCTTCCTAAAAGTAAAAGTCTTGCTAAGATATGGAAAGCATATCAATCCTCGTTCAGTGTATATGGGAATTCAACAAAAACAACTGAGTATTCTGAAAACTTTTTTAACGAGCAGAATATTCTTTATGCAAGTTTGAATTTAAGGGCTGTCAATAATGTTTCCAATACGTTAATTGGATTAGGGATTTTAGGGACATTTGTTGGTCTTACTTATGGTATTGCAGATTCAAACTTTGAAACAACTGAAGCCATAAAAAATAGTATAAATAATTTACTTTCAGGAATGGGAACAGCATTTGTTTCTTCCATTTGGGGAATGGGGCTTTCCTTAATATTTACAAATATTTTTAAGGTCTGGCAATCAAATATTACAAGAAGTATTCAAAATGTTTGTTTGGAATTGGACAGCAAAAACAAAATAAAGCAACAGGAGCTTGAACAAGTACAACAAGAAAATCAACGTAGAATTATTAATGAACTTTTTAATGAATATTTAGTTGCGGATACAGATGAGGGTAAACAACTCCCAAAAAATGTTTTTCGACAACTTCTTGAAGAATCAGTAAAACAAACAGCATCATTACAAACATTCTCTGATGATTTAGGTGAGAGTATAGAATTAGCAATGGAAAAACTAGTTGAAGATAATAATCAACAAATTAATAAATTAATTGAAGAAAAACTTGTCCCTGTATTAGAAGATTTAAAAGCAATCAAACAAGATTCAGGGACACAGGTAATTGAAGATGCAGTGCACCGGTTAGCAGAGTCAATGAAGATAATGATGGATGATTTTAAACAAACTATTACAGGTGACACAAAACAAGAAATGGAAAGCTTAATACAAAGGCTTACTACTGTTTCTGAATCATTAGCAGGAATTCCTGAGACAATGACAGACATAACACTACAAGTATCTGAAACAATTGAAGCTTTAAAAGAAACTGTTGTTAAAAATATTGAACAGTCAAAAAATGAAGCACTTGAACTAAACAAACAAAATAGAGAAACATTTACAAGTGCTACGACAGAATATAAATCTACTGTTGAAGATATTCAGGCTCATATGGAATTACTCTTATCAACACAAAAAGATAACATTAACCAAGTCTCTAATATTACAGATGAAATTAAAATAACACTAAAAGAAAACAGTCAAATAAACCAACAATTTGATTCAATGATTCAAAAATCAAAAATTGTTGCTCAATTGATTGAAAATATTTCTAATAAGTTTGAAAATAATTCTTCTGCTTTAACACAAACATCATCTAATTTAAAAGCAATTATTACAACCTTTGGGAGCAGCATTGATAATTTTGTAGATCGTAATGAGGATTTATTAAATCATCAAGAAGAAACATTACAAAAAACAAAAGAAGTAGCAGAAACATATAGTAAGCGTTTTGTAACCATCGAAAAGGGATTGGTAGGAATATTCGATCAAATTCAAATTGGACTTAAAGATTATCAAGAAACAACTGCTGATAATTTAAACAAATACTTAAAAGAATTTACAACAACATTGACTACTGCTCACCAAGGCTTAGAAAATAATATTTCAGGCCTAAACGAAATTACTGAAGAGTTGACCGAACAAATTGAGAAAATGACACAGAAACGATGAGCAAAAGATTTATTGATATTGAAGAAAACAATCAATTTAGCCTCTCTACAGGAGACTTAATGGCTGCACTATTATTAATATTTGTGTTGTTATTAATTGGAACGATGCTAAAACTACAAGAGGAATTTGATAGTAAAAGTGATATTGCAGAGAGATACAAGGAATTGCAGATTGATATTTATAATGACTTATACAAGGAGTTTGAAGACGACTTGGAAAAGTGGCAGGCGGAAATCGACTCAACTCTAACAATAAGATTTAAAGAACCTGACGTTTTGTTTGCACGAGGTAGTTCAAAATTAAAATTACCATTTAAAGAAATATTGAGTGACTTTTTTCCACGATATGTAAATGTTTTACGTGATAATAAATACATTAACCATATAGAAGAAATAAGAATTGAAGGACACACATCAATAGAAGGAAGAAATGGAATGAATGTCAACGAATCATATTTTTATAATATGAAGCTTTCTCAAGATAGAACAAGATCAGTTCTAAGATTTTGTCTTGAACAATTAAACGAAGTCACCTTTGATTGGACAAGGAATAGAACGACTGCAAATGGATTATCCTCGGTAAAACCAATCGCACAAAATGAAACTGAGATAGGCAGAAAACAAAATAGACGTGTTGAATTTAGAATTAAAACTGATGCAGAAGAACAAATTCGTGAAATGCTAAGGTATGCAGAACACTAAAGAAATATTAAACTGGAATATTAATCCAACGGATCTAAAAAAAAGAGGAAGCAAGGTTATCACAAATGATACTAAAACCAGTTTGGATATTTCAATTCAACATTTGAAAAATATATCTGAAAGATTACCCGTTGGAAGTCAATTACCGCCAAAGAAACTAATCAAAGATACTTATTGGCAGTTTCATACTAATATTAATAAAGATTATAGTTATCTACTTTCTTTACATACTAAAAAAGACGCAAGGATTCTTATATGGGCGTTAACTTATCGGGAAAATAAAGACATGCAGCCCATTCTATTTACAGATGAATTTGAAATAGCAATTAAAATTATTTTAGACAAATGGAGGGATTCATTTATTATAAGCCTGTGGCATGTATTAATTAAAAACTGGTTAACCCTTCTTGATTTTAAAGAACAAAGGTCTATCTTAGTCAAAGTTCTTAATAGTAAATCTAGCCAATACAATAAAACAAGAAACGACATTATAAATATTACAACAAATATAAATCTTTTTAATAAAATCAATTCTCCACTTGATTATGCAAAAAATCTTTTAAATAAGAATATTTTGATACATGAAGCATACCAATTAATTAATCAGAAAGAGTCTTTATTGGTTGAGAATGAGTTTTTTTCACTTGTTATAGAGCAATATGTAAGGCAGTTAGATAAAATTGCAATTGGTAAAACAAAAAAGGAAATGCTTTTATCAGTTTATCAATTTTTGTTTAAGCACAATTCGCAGCGCACCACCTTAATTGTATGCTCCCTTGTACTTAATAGTATTAAATTTAATAAGCATATAGATATTGTTAAACGTCAAACATTAAAGATGATAGGAGACCCAGTAAAAATACATCTTTGGAGTTTTAGTGGATTGAATAGTCGACAAGAATTAACTATTGAAATTGCAAGAAAAAAACTAAACACCCTGCTTAATGAAAAATTTATCCGAATATTCTTTGAAAAACTCGTTTCAGATGATAGGAGAAAAAGGTTTTGGCTAGAGTTTATTGATAAAATAGAGAACATTAAATTTAGTGGTAATCGGCAAAACTACTATTATCTTAAAAGTATAGAAAGTGTTTCAGAACATGTTGATTCAAGATACAAAATTACAGCGCGAAATCAAGATACTTGTGCAATAATTATATATTCAAAGAATTATGTATTTGTAGAATTTACAAATGTTGGTGCTCTATATGTATATAAACAACAAAATTTCAACGTAAATTTGAACTCTATTTCATCAATGGCAGATCTAAAAACTTTGTCACGAAGTACACTTGCATGTGGAGTTAGAAGTCGTGAATCATATTATTATTCTACTAGCTATTACACAAATCCAGAGGGGAGAATTACACATCAAGGTGATTGGGAATCAAGAGTAAATGCATGGATGAAAAAATATTATGATTAAATTATTGTTTAAAAGAAGTCAAATAGACTTTAAATTTGAATTAGATAATAGGGAGTATATCCCTTTTAATCAGTGGCTACATTATGTTAATGATGTAGCAATTATAAATGTAATAAATGACCTTATTGTTAATGGTAAAGCTTCATTGGAAGACGAAAATACAATTATGGTTCTATATGAAGACTTATCGCAGTTAGATGATTACGAATATTCAACCTTGAATTTACCCGAACTATATCCTTTTGATATTTTTATTGATATTGTTGGCAGTGGTTTAAAAGATTTAAATTTAAAATTACGGTATTCTTTTCAAGATTTTGCACATAAAAATGGTTCTGGGAATATCCTATTTAATAAAAACCACTTGAAAGGAGCTTACCTAAAAAGTACATCTGAGTATTTATTAAATTCCAATCAGTTTCAGTTAATTAATGAAATCGAAAGAATAAATTCAGTAAACCATTCAAATTCAAATGCCGTTTTAAAGGATATTGCTAGTTTACAGTTAGTTGCTTCAAATGCAAATGCAGTATTATCGAAAGTACTTCTTGATACAATTATCATTTCACCAGAAAAATTAAAAATTGAGATTGAAGAAATTGGAGTAAATAAATTTAAACTAAAGCCAGTAATAGAAAATATTGACAGTTCCCAATTTCAAAAGAAATTCGGAGTACACTCACAAGTTAAAAAAGAATACAGTTATAAGAAGGATAATAAAAAAGTCAGAATTGTAATTGATAATGCTGAAAATGAAGATAATAATTCCATTCAAACTGAACTTGCTAAGCTAAAAGAGAAAAACACTTTTAGTTCTGTAGAAATTAATGAAATATATAATTCCCCTACAAAATTTTGGGATACAGAGTTAATTGATTTAGATGAATTTGGGGCAAGAGTTTTAGAACTTGGTATTTACAAACCAAAATTTTATCCATTCATTAGTCCTTATAAATCACAATGGATTCCAGGTATTGCTATTGAAGATAAAAAAGAAGGAAACCGACTTATTACTATTAAAGACAGTATTGAGCTCGCAGAACTAAAAAACTTGGTAAGCGAAAGTAAAGCAAAAGGTGAAGGTTCAATCATTTTCAAAGGTGAGAAATTAAATATTGATGGAATTTCTTCAATTCTTGAAAATGCAGAAAAACAATTAAAATCACCAAAAAAACCAATAACCAATCAAAAGAAAGAAGATGAAAAGACTGATAATCAAACAAAAGTTCTAATAATTAAAGAAAATACGGAACAGGCTGATTACTCGGAAACAGAAAGAGTTATAACTGACATCAAATATAATTTTCAATCAATTGATAACTTGTCTAATGAAATTCATCTAAAAGACCACCAAAGAGATGGTGTAGCATGGTTACAAACATTATCAAAGCCTCCTTATTCATTATCGGGTGTTTTACTTGCTGATGATATGGGACTTGGGAAAACGTTACAAGTACTTTATTTTGTTGAGTGGTATGTACAAAATATAAATACAAAACCAGTATTAGTAGTCGCACCTGTATCTTTATTGGAGAATTGGCAGAATGAGTATTTAAAATTTTTTCCAAATCCTAGTTTTAATACGGTAACTCTTTGGGGTAATAATGTTAGAAATTATATTATACCAAATAACAAAACCAAAACAAGAAACAATTTAAATGAGAAATCAATTTTTTTAACAACCTACGAGACGCTCAGGAAACAACAAATTCCTCTTGGCTTAATTAATTGGGGTGTACTTATTCTTGATGAAGCTCAAAAAATAAAAACACCAGGTACTTTTGTTACAAATGCAGCAAAGGCATTAAAATCTGATTTTAAAATTGCAATGACAGGCACGCCAGTAGAAAATACACTTATGGATTTGTGGTGTATTGTTGACTTTTGTAGCCCTGGATTATTGGAAAATGCAAAATCTTTCTCTTCTCAATTTCAAAAACCACTTAAAAAAGAAAACGCTGATTATACAGAATTATCAGAAACCTTGAGAAGAAAAATCGGAGATTCTTTAATGCGGAGGATGAAGGTTGATGTTGCAAAAGATTTACCTACTATTGAGTATATTAAGTACAAAGAAGTAATGCCAACCGAACAATTCAATCTTTATTTAAACGAACTGTCTGAAATTGAGCGATTAAAAAAGGTCTCCGAAAATGGAAGTCCTGTTCTACAAGGTATTTTTAATCTAAGAAGTATTTCCGACCACCCATATTTGAAACATTACCAAATAGAGAATATTGAAACAAACGAATTAGTAAAGGTATCTGCAAAATTGAAAAAAGTAGTTGCAATTCTTGAAGATATTAAAAGTCTAAATGAAAAAGCAATACTGTTTACTGAAAACAAATCTATGCAAAGAGTATTGCGGAGAATTATTGGTGAGCGTTTTGAAATTAACCCATCTATTATTAATGGCGAAACACCAACAAGTAAATCTAAAAACAATAAAACTAAATTGTCAAGGCAACAAGAAATTGATAAGTATCAATCGAAAGTAGGTTTCAATGTTATTATTATGTCTCCTGTTGCTGCTGGTTTCGGTTTAAATATTACTGAAGCAAATCATATTATTCATTATACAAGACATTGGAACCCTGCTAAAGAGCAACAAGCAACTGATAGGGCATATAGAATTGGTCAAAAAAAACCTGTAAAAGTCTATTATCCTCTTGCTGTATCACCTAAAAATGATTTGAAAACATTTGATATTATTTTAGATGAGCTTTTAAGTAGAAAATCTCATTTAGCAACAAGTACTCTTTTCCCTACAGAACAAATAGAAATCGGAAAAGATGATTTTATAAATTCAATGGGGGTAAATAACTCTGAGATTAAATCAATTAGTTTAGATAATATTGAATCCTTAGATAAATTACAACCTTTGGTTTTTGAAGCTGCTATGGCTCTTTTATTAGAAAAGGTATATGGTGGAAACACTTGGCTTACCCCTATAACAAATGATAAAGGAGCAGACATTATGCACTTTAAAGACAATAGAAACTTTTTGATTCAAGTAAAACAAAGCATATCAAAATTAGGAATTAGTTCAGGTCAAGAGATCAGTTATGCATTACCTGAATATAATAAAAAATATGAATGTGTGTTTAAACCACAAATCATTACAAATAGTTATTTTAATCAATCTGCAATTGATTTAGCAGAACAACATAATATTGATTTAATAGATCGAGATACCATAAAAGCGTGGATTAGTATTAATACATTAAATTTAAATGAAATTGATGAAAAATTGAAACAAAGAGAATAATTCTTAAATATCCAACTAAACACTATGGTCTTCCTTAAAAAGGAAAAATTCACAAAATCTTCAATCATAGCATTTAAAACACTATTCCTGTAGCAGAACGATAGTATTATCACTAACTCAAAATCATTCGAAAGATCAGTTTTCAACAAATGCTCCAAAACTCGATTTTCCTTTGATTATAAAACAACATTCAGGTTAATATATATTAAGAATGAGTATAATTTAAAATTTCTAAAAAAAGTAAGTCAACAAAACGACAGCCATTGAAAATTACTACCTTTGCTGTCACTAATTAAAAATTAAAGTAATGAAAAAGTTAATTTTATTTTCTGTTTTATTTCTATCAGTATTGATAGTTTCGGCACAAGCTGAAAAAAAAGAAGCCCAGGTTGAAAAAAAACAAAACGGCCCGGAAATCACTTTTAAAACAACGACTCACAATTACGGCGAGATTTATTATGGTGGCGATGGTAATTTCAACTTTGAATTCACCAATACCGGAAACGAACCTTTGATCTTAACCAAACCTCGTTCCTCTTGTGGCTGTACCGTACCTCACTGGCCAAAAGAGCCCATTCTTCCCGGAGAATCAAGTGCCATCAAAGTTACTTATAACACGCATAAAAATGGTGCATTTAATAAAACTGTAACTGTTTATTCAAATGCATTAAAAAACAAAACTGTTGTTTTAAGAATTAAAGGAAAAGTTGTTCCTAAACCAACCGAAGAGCTTCCGGAAAAACCTAAATCAGGCGTTTCCCCGAAAAGCAAATAAGTAGTTTTTTAATACAATAATAATACTGACTATTAATCGCTTTCGTTGATTGATAGTCAGTTTTTAATTTTACAGATATGCCAAATATTTCGAAAAAAGGGCAATTGATGCCCGAATCACCCATCCGTAAACTGGTTCCGTTTGCAGAAACTGCTAAAGCCAAGGGCAGAAAAGTACATCACCTGAACATAGGCCAGCCCGATATAGAAACCCCGGAAGTTGCATTGAACGCAGTAAAAAACTACGACCACAAGGTTATCGAATACAGCCATTCGGCAGGAATGTTATCGCTGCGACAAAAATTAACCGAGTATTACAAAACAGTTAATATTGATGTTACAGCTGACGAAATTATTGTAGGAGCCGGTGCTTCCGAAGCACTTCTGTTTGCTTTCCAGTCAATTATGGACCCGGATGATGAAGTGATCATTCCCGAACCGTTCTATGCCAATTACAATGGATTTGCAACCAACGCAGGCATTAAAGTAAAACCAATCTTTTCTGATATCGAATCAGGTTTTGC
>Ga0256827_10002689_pt1 | contig 11379 bp, 4 predicted proteins | sample CV84metaG_FD_185977 | JGI IMG/M metagenome (GOLD analysis project Ga0256827, IMG submission 185977) | Hydrothermal vent microbial communities from East Pacific Rise, Pacific Ocean - CV84 | ecosystem: Environmental > Aquatic > Marine > Hydrothermal vents | place: Pacific Ocean: East Pacific Rise... | reverse complement strand
ACCATCAAATCTTTTAAAATTTTTGATAACAGATTCTATTTTATAATGTCCCAAAGGTCCATTAATTTGTTTAATAGTATCGATAAATGCACTATCAAGTTTTAAAATATTTTGCTCAATTTTGCTTAAAGCTGTAAACACTTTCTCTTTATGTAGCATTGTAGCGTTACTTAAAACAGCAATATCAGCATTAGGGAAAATACTGTTTCGTATTTCAATAGTCTTGTCAATAATTTCTGCAAAATTTGGGTGAAGTGTTGGTTCGCCATTTCCTGCAAAAGTAATAACATCAGGAATTAAGTTGTTTTCTTTCATTTCTGTTAACTTATTTTCAAGCTCAGAAATAACTACATCTTTATCATGAAAATTTTGTTTTTCTTGTTTGTCTTTTGTCCAACCACACTCGCAATAAATACAATTAAAATTACAAAACTTTGAGTTATTAGGCAATAAGTTAATACCAAGTGAAACGCCTAGTCTACGGCTTTTTACAGGGCCGAAAATTATTTCATCGAATAAAAATGTTGACATTCTATTATCATTTAATTTATTGGGCAAAGTAAGTATATTTTTCCTTAAAAATTAAGCTATTCGTAATGAATCTAATCATTTTTTTATATACTTTTGTGGTATGCCTACAACAATTGAACATATTTTTTTTAGTTTTATAACCGCATTTGGAATTACATTTTTATCGATACCATCATTAATAAGTGTAGCCAAAATAAAAAATCTTTACGACGAACCAGGAGAAAGAAAAGTACATACTGAAAGTGTACCAACACTTGGAGGAATAGGAATTTTTGCAGGTTTGATATTTACAATTACATTTTGGACTAACTTTTCTCTTTATCCTAAAATACAATACATAATTACGGCCATTACTATAATGGCTTTTCTAGGTATTAAAGATGATATTGTTGGCCTATCACCATTTAAAAAACTAATGGGGCAAGTATTTACAGCATTTATTCTTGTAATATGGGGCGATTTTAGAATTAATAGTCTTTACGGAATTTTTAATATTGGCGAATTGCCATATATTGTAAGTGTATTTTTTACTGTATTTACTATATTAGTTATAATAAATTCATTCAATCTAATTGATGGAATAAATGGTTTATCGGGTTCGATAGGATTGTTAACATCGTTAATCTTTGGAATTTGGTTTTACATGGTTGATCCAAATTCTCAACTTGCATTAGTTGCATTTGCACTAGCAGGTTCATTAATTGCGTTTTTACGATTTAATGCAACTCCTGCAAAAATATTTATGGGTGATACAGGTTCTCTATTACTAGGTACTATGTTAGCTGTTTTTGCAATAGAATTTATCGATATAAATAATACATATAATGGAGAATTTCATATTAAGTCGTCTCCAATGGTTGCTATTGGAATTTTAATTATTCCGTTATTCGATTTATTACGAAGCTTTTCAATACGAATATTTCATAAAAAATCTCCATTTACTGCCGATAGAAATCATATGCATCATATGTTAGTAGATTTAGGTTTTAGTCATACATTATCTACGGTTGTTTTATTAGCTTTTAACATTGCAATTATTATATATGCATTTGTATTACAGGATATTGGAAGCTATATTTTAGGGAGTTCTATATTGCTTTTAGCAATTATTTTTTCAACAATAATATATAAAGGAAGTAAAAAAAAATTAAAAAATAAATAGATTATGAGACCATCATATCATCCATTAACTCTTAATGAAGTAATTATACAACAGCAATCAGCATTTCCTTATGCAAAGGGAGAGTTATCGCAATTATTAAGTCATATTGCAGTAGCTGCAAAAGTTGTAAATAAAAAAATTAACAAGGCTGGTTTAGTAGATATTACTGGCGGTGCTGACATTGTAAATGTGCAAGGAGAGGCACAACAAAAACTTGATATTTTTGCAAATAATACATTTATCGCATCAATTAAAGCAACAGGAATACTTGGAGGTATTGCATCAGAAGAAGATGATGAGATTGTAATTTTTGATGATGATTTATCGTTAAACGGTAAATATGTTTTATGTATGGATCCACTTGATGGTTCTTCAAATATTGATGTAAACGTATCGGTAGGAACAATTTTTTCTATTTACAGAAGAATATCTGAGCCAGGAACAAAAGTTGTGGTTGAAGATTTCTTGCAAAAAGGAACAGAGCAAGTTGCAGCAGGATATATTATTTATGGTTCGTCAACAATGATGGTTTATACAACAGGTTTAGGAACAACAAGTTTTACTCTTGACCCTGCAATTGGTGAGTTTTGTATGACTGAGAAGTTTATGAAAACACCTGAAGAGGGAAAAATATATTCTATAAACGAAGGTAATTACGCTAAATTTCCTCGTGGAGTAAAAGATTACTTAAAGTATTGTCAAGAGGTTGATGAGGCAACAAATCGTCCTTATTCATCTAGATATATTGGTTCGTTAGTAGCCGATTTTCATCGTAACTTAATGAAAGGTGGAGTTTTTATTTATCCTAAAACACAAAGTAATCCTAATGGAAAGCTTAGACTTTTATATGAGTGTAATCCTATTGCATTTTTAGCAGAACAAGCAGGTGGGTTAGCAACTGATGGCGAAGGAAATAGAATTATGGAAATTCAACCAACTGATATACATCAGCGAGTACCATTTTTTGTAGGTTCAAAAAATATGGTAAATAAAGTTGAAGAGTTTATGAGTAAATATTACGAAAAATAAATTTTTCTGTTAAAAAACAATAAAAAAGGCGGTTTATATATAATAAATTGCCTTTTTTCGTTAAAAAACTATCGCATAACATATTTTTTTGTGAAATAAATCATATTAAATTTTGTAGTTTTATACCTGTTTAAAATAACTAATTATTAATATATAAATATAATAAAATGGGTTTAAAAGAAAAACTGTTCGAGAAAATTCAAGAACACAGACCAAGAACTACAAAATTACTAAAAGAATTTGGTAATGTAAAAGTAGGTGAAGTAACAATAGACCAAGCTATTGGTGGAGCAAGAGGAGTTAGATGTTTAGTTACTGACATATCTTATCTTGACCCAATGGAAGGTATTCGTTTTCGCGGATATACAATTCCTGAAACAATGGCTGCACTTCCAAAACCAGAAGGAAAAGATTATCCTTATGTAGAGGGTTTTTGGTATTTACTATTAACAGGAGATATTCCTACAATGGAAGAAACACTTGAGTTAGTAGAAGATTTCAAAGCACGTTGCGAAGTTCCTGCATATGTTTATGATGTTATTAAAGCTTTACCAAAAGAGTCGCATCCTATGGTAATGTTTAATACTGCTATTTTAGCAATGCAAAAAGAATCTAAATTTGCTAAATTCTATAACGAAGGTTTCAATAAAATGGATGCATGGGATTCTATGTACGAAGATTCAACAGATCTTTTAGCTCGTTTACCTGAGATTGCTGCTTTCATATATAGATATAAGTATAAAGGAGGCGATATTATTGCTAACCCTAAATCTGATATGGGTACAAACTTTGCAAAAATGATGGGTATTGATGCTCCTTATGATGATGTTGCTCGTATGTATTTCATTCTTCACTCAGACCATGAGTCAGGAAACGCATCTGCACATACAACTCACTTAGTAGCTTCTACTTTATCTGATGCTTACTATTCGTTATCTGCTGGAATGGACGCATTAGCTGGACCATTACACGGATTAGCTAACCAAGAAGTATTAGGTTGGTTACAAAATGTAATTACTAAGCTTGATGGTGTTGAGCCAACAGAGGAAATAATGAAGAAATTTGTATGGGAAACTCTTAACGGTGGTGCTGTAATCCCTGGATTCGGACATGCTGTATTAAGAAAAACTGACCCTCGTTATGCTTCACAAAGAGAATTCTGTGAAAAGCATTTACCTGAAGATAAAATCTTTAAGTATGTTGATATGCTTTATAGAGTAGTTCCAGATATTTTAGTTGAACAAGGTAAAGCTAAAAACCCATGGCCAAATGTTGATGCACAATCAGGTGTTATCCAGTGGTTCTATGGTATTACTGAGTATGATTTCTATACTGTAATGTTTGGTGTTGGTCGTGCTATTGGTGTATTAGCTAATATTACTTGGGATAGAGCTTTAGGATATGCTCTTGAACGTCCAAAATCGTTAACTACTGCAATGTTAGAAGATGTAGCTAAGAAAGCTTAATTTATTATAACATAAATTTTAAGAGCTCAACTTTATTAAAGTTGGGCTTTTATTTGTATTAAACGCAAATATGTTAAAATTTAGGTGCAATTTTATTGAAACGGAATGTAATCATTAGCTCATGAGTACCCGAAGAGTACTTATAAATATTTGTTGTAGTAAAATCATAAGAATAACCAAAATATAATTGTTCGTTGTAATTATAACCAACAAAAACACCAACGGCATCCATTGTACGCCACGAAACACCAAGCCAAACTTGTTTTTTCCAAACACCTCTAACACTTAAATCCATTTGAGGAGGAGCAGGCCAAACATATTTTACAAGCATTGCTGGTTGAATATCCCAATCATTATCAATTTTAAAAGTATATTCTCCATGTGCATAAATATGCGGACGTAGCCTAGTGGCGTTTAATTCACTAAGCTCTTTGTAATTAATTTTACTTGCAAATAATTGTCCTACTGATACCCCAAAATTATATTTTTTATGATAGAAAAAAATTCCGAAGCTTGCATCAGGAATAATTGTAGAATAAATAGCATTACCCAATGAAGGGTCATAATCATCATGTAATAATATTTTTGATCCATCAATTTTATATTGCATTGCTCCAAGAGAAAGCCCCATAGATGTTCGTAATACATCATTAAATTTAAAATTGTAAGCATACGATAATCTAAAGCTTGTTTTACTTGTAGGTCCGGTTACATCGTTATAAATATATGCTCCAAATCCCATAGGTTTTGTTCTGTTAGGACCGTAAACACTAAGAGTGTATGTTCTTGGCGAGTCAACAATTTTTAGCCATTGAAATCTAAAATTAGTTTTAGCCAAAAAATAAGGTTTAGTACCTGCTATTGCAGGGTTAAACATATATTTATTAAACTGAAATTGTGTATAATGCTGCTCTTGTTGTGCAAAAGTTGCAAAAGTAAACAAGCTAATAATTATAAATAATATACTTTTTTTTCCGTTTTTCACTTTTCTTAAATTTAATTCCATAACTCAATTTCTTATCTTACTAATGTTATAGGACCGGTAAAAGGTTCGTCATGAATATCGTCGTTTAATAGAATTATATAGTAATACGTACCTGTTGGTAAACGCCTACCTTTATAAGTTCCATCCCATCTTTCCGAAGCAGGATAACCCTTTGAATAATAAAGTTTTTCTCCCCATCTATTAAATACCTCAACTTCAACATTTGGGTATAATTCAATTAAATCAATTTCCCAAGTATCGTTTATTCCATCACCATTTGGAGTAATACCATTTGGGATAACAAGTTCAGGTAATATAATAATATCAACTGAGTCAAGAGCCGTACAACCATTTTCAGAAGTAGCTAAAATATAATAGGTAACATTTTCTATTATTGAATTAACAGCTGTTATTGAGTCGTTAGGCTGATCTAAATAACTTTCAGGAGACCATAAATAAGTAGAGTTTACACCTCCACCTGTAGCAGTAATAACAGTAGAATGTTCGTAAGGGATTATTTGATTTTCACCAGCATCTAAATTCATTACAGGGTATGTTGCAATAAGAACTGAATCAATAGCCATACATATTCCATTTGTATGAGTTATCTCGAAATAGTATAATGTACTATCTGTTACTGTTACAAAAGGATTAGCATTTGTAGTATCAGATACCCCATCGGTTGGAGCCCAAGTAAAAGTATAAGCAGCTCCATCTGATGAAGTTCCTAAGCCATGAATTTGAACAGTATCTCCACCACATATAGTTGTATCGAAATCTGCAATTGCGACCATTGTTATTGTTGCACCTAAAAATGCTGTATCTATTACATTACAGCCCAAAGTATCGGTTACAGTCAAAATATATTGTCCGCCATCAATCGCAATTAAATTTTGAGTTGTATTATTATTACTCCAATTATATGTATAACCTGGTGTTCCTCCATTTACATAACTATATATTTCACCATCTTCCGAACCCATGTTACACAAAGGAATTGTGTACGAAAAATTAACATTTAATGGGTTAGGTGCATGAATTAACGTATCAATTACAAAAAGACAACTGTTTGCATCTGTAAGTACTAATTGGTAGTTTCCTGCACATAAGCTTGTTATTGTTGCTGTTGTATCGCCATTACTCCAAGAATAGTTATAATTAGGAGTTCCTCCTTGAGCTGTAACTATAATTTGAGCTTCACAATCTCCATTACAATGTGATGTAATAACTGTATCAATTACTGCAAATAGTGAGTCTGGACCACTAATGTCTATTTGTTTAATTTCTTGACAAAGTTGAGCATCTGTTACTGTTACTTGATATGTTCCAACGCATTGGTCGGTAATTGTTGAGTCGTTAACTGGAGTTGTATTCCAAGCATAAGTATATGGTAAAACTCCGTTTGATGCAGCAACTGTTACACTTCCATCGCAACTATACGAGCAGCTTGCCATAATACTATCAATAACAGTTATTTCCATATTTGAAGTGTCATTAAGTATTATTGAACTATCAATTGAACAACCAACAGCATCGGTTATTGTTATTGAATATGTATTTACATCTAGACCTGTAATTGTAGAGTCGGTTGAGTTTCCTGCATTAGCACCCCATTGGTAACTAAAACCAGGAGTTCCACCCATACCTTCAACTGTAATTGCTCCGTTACTTTGATTACAAGCGGGCTGTGTTAATGTTGCTATTAAGTATAACGAATCTCCTTGAGTTATTGTAACACTGTCAATTACTGTACAGCCTCCCAAATCGGTAACTGTAACATAGTGTAAACCTGCACCAATATTTGTAACTGTACTATCGTTTGTGCCGTTTGTCCATTCGTAGCTATAAGGTGTTGTACCACCAATGGTATGTACATTTGCAGTTCCTGTTAAGTCTCCAAAACATAATACATTTGTTGATGTATTAATATGTGCAATTAATAATGTTGGTTCTATAATATTTACATCTAATGTATTTGTACAAGCATGAGAATCAGAAATACTAACTGTGTAACTACCTGCACAAAGGTTGGTAGGGTGTGTGGTTGTATTTCCGTTAGACCAATTTACAGTATATTGAGCTGTACCACCTGTTATACTTATTTCAATTTCAGCATTGCAATCGCCATTACATGCAATTGTGTGTATTGAATCAAGCGTTGCAATTAATGTATCAGGTCCATGAACCTCAAATAATCCAATTTCTTGACAACCTAGGTCATCAGTAACAGTTGCGTAATAGCTACCAATACATAAATTTGTTATTACAGAATCCATATATGGACTAGTGTCCCATACATAATCATAAGGTAAAATACCGTTGCCTCCTGCTACTGTTAATCCACCATCGCAAGTATACGAACAAGTTGTAGGAATACTATCAATCAATGTTAAAGTTAATGCAGAAGTATCATTCAAAACAAATGTTGAGTCAACAAAACAGCCATTAAAGTCAGTAATTGTAACTGTATATGTGTTAACTGCTAATCCAGATATTGATGAATCAGCTTCATTGTTCCCATTTATATCCCATAAATATGAATATATTGGAGTCCCTCCGTTTCCTGTTACCGAAATTGAACCGTTGTTTTGTCCACAATAGGGTAAAGTTATATTTGTAGAAGTTATATATAACGAGTCAGGATTTGTAATTGTAATACTATCGCTAGCAGTACAGTTGTTACCATCAATAACTGTAATTATATATGTTCCTGCACATAAATTATTTATAATAGCTGTTGTTTCAGTATTATTCCAATTGTATGTGTATATTCCATTTCCTCCACCAGCAGTAACAGTTGCTGAGCCAATACATTCGTTATGACAATTAAGCATAGTAGAGTCAGTAATATTTGCTGTTAAAAGTGGGTAGTCGGTTAATGTAATGGAATCTAATTTAGTACAGCCATTAAAATCTGTTATTGTAATATGATAAGTACCTGCACTTAATCCTGTATGAACAGAATCGTTAACAGTTGAGCCACTTCCCCAGTTGAAACTATAAGGCTGAGTACCTCCTGTAGCATGTACAATTATACTTCCTGTTGATTCGCCATTACATAACGGATTTATTACTTCAAGAGTATTTTGTAGTATGTTTGGTTGTGTTATTAAAACAGAATCGGTAACAAAACATGCACTTCCATCGGTTACAGTTACAACTGCCCATCCTGCTTGAAGATTAGTTGCTATTGAATCTGTATTACCATTATTCCAAGTATAGTTAAAATTACCTGAGCCACCAGTTCCTACTGCGGTTGCTGAGCCATTGTTTGCACCATTACAAGTAATATTTGTAATATTAATAAAGTTAACAATTATAGGATTGTTTTCTCGTATTGTAATTGTATCAGTAAATTGACAGTTGTTAGCATCAATAACAGTTACCGTATAATTACCTACACATAAATTGCTTAGAGTTGTGTCGGTGCTAGTGTTAGACCAATTTATATTGTATGGAATTGTACCTCCTGTAAAATGTGCAATAATTTCGCCAGTACAAGCACCACTACAATTTATATGTGTTGTGTCATAAGTTGCAGTAATTGCTAATGGTTCGGTAATAGTAACACTATCAATTTGTGTACATAAACTATCATCAGTAATAGTAATATAATATTCTTGTGCACATAAGCCTGTTGTTGTAGCAGTAGTTTGTGTATTACTCCAATTGTATGTGTAATCTCCAACAACACTTCCTCCATTTGCAGTTACAGTTGCTTGTCCGTTACATTCGCCATTACATATAACATTATTATCAATATTTATTGATGATGTAATATCTGTAGGTTCAATAATAGTATAGTTACCAACAGGAACATTACATCCGTTTAAATCGGAAATTATTACTTGGTATGTTCCGCCTGATAAACCTGAGTTTATAGAATCAGCTACTGGCCCTGAGCCATAATCGAAAGTGTAATTTGGTGTTCCTCCTATTACGTGAGTTATTACACTACCGTCAGCATCGCCATTACAAGTTAAATGTGAATATTCAAAAGTATATTCTATACTATCTGGCTGAGTAATAGTAAATGTTGTGTCTTTTATACAGTGATTAATATCTTCTACGGTAACAATAACATCTCCTGCACATAAGTTTTCAACTAATGTATCTGTGTCGTTTGTAGGATCGTTCCAACTAATAGATAATGGAGGGTGCGTTCCTGAAACTTCTATTTCTACGCTACCATTACAAACATTATAGCAATTTAAATTTGTAAGGTTTTGTTCAGTAATACTAATAGGTATAATCTCAATAATTTTTACTGATGAGGTATCAGTACAACCATGATTATCTGTAACAGTTACAATATATGTATTTGGACATAAATCGGTAAGAGTTGTATCGTTAATAATTGTAGTAGGTGCTGGATTCCAATTGTATGTATATACAGTTGTTCCTCCTGTAACTGATAATGTTGCGGAACCATTACAGCTTGCGTCACAAATATTCTGTGTTATATTGTAAAAATGTGCATCTAAACTATCTGGTTGTGTAATTGTATAAGTTGTATCATTTGTGCATGTACCGTCGCTAATTATAACTTTGTATGTTCCATCGCATAAGTTTGCTTGATTCTGTGTAGGATTTAATCCATTATCCCAATTATATGTATAGTTGTATGGTGCATTTCCTCCATTAGGATTCTGAAGAATCATTGCATCGCAATCGCCAAAACAAGTTATATCTGTTTGGTTACCTCTAAATCTTATAGAGTCGGGCTGTATAATTGTAATATTTTGAATTACATTACAAGGTCCTTGGTCTGTAATAGTTATTTTGTAGTTCCCTGCTTGTAATCCGCTAATTAATTCAGTATTCCAAGTTGAATCTACTATGTGAGTTGATGATGGTAAATATTCTAAATCATAATCGTACCATGGGGTTCCTCCTGATAAATCTAATGTTATTGAGCCATCAAATAAACCATTACAAGAAACATCAGTTTGTGTTAATGATAGTATAATTGCATCAGGATCGCTTAATATTATTTTTAGTGAATTTGTACAACCGTTGTCATCAGTTACTTCAACAGTATAAGTACCAGCTTCTAGGTTGATAATATCTTTATTTGTTGATGTATATCCGTTTGGTCCTACCCAACTAAAATCATAATTACCAGCTTCGGTTCCTCCTGTTACACTTGTAAGAGTGATGCTACCAGTAAAATCAGCATTACATGGAGGATTAATATGTGTTTCAGTTATACTAATAGAGTCTGGTTGACTAATGATATAAATTGTATCTTTTATACAACTTCCGTCATCAATAGTCATAGTATATGTTCCTGCACAAATATCTGTTGGATTTTGTCCTGATAAACCATTTGTCCAAGAATATGTGTATGGAGGATATCCACCGTTTGGATTCTGAGTTATATCTGCTGTACAGTAGCCATAACATTGGTTAATATCCGAAATTATTCCATTTATATTAATAGGAGCAGGCTCTGTTATTGTAATACTGCCTGTTGTGGTACAAGGGCCACTATCAGTAAGTGTTAAATTGTAAGTTCCTGCTTCTAAGTTTGATATTGTAATACTTGTAGAAGTAGATTCGTCGTGAGTATATCCGTTTGGTCCAACAATATGAATACCAACTGGAGGAAAATTTGTTTGAGTTATCGTAATTGTAATACTACCATTTGTATCTCCGTTACAAGCTAGGTTGTTATGTGTTTCAGAATATGTAATTGCAGCAGGGTCGTTAAGTGTAATTGATTGTATTGAAGTACATCCATTAATATCGGTAATAGTAACTTCATAGTAACCTGCTGTTAAACCTGTTTGGTATTCATTATCGGCAGGTAAAATTCCTGAACCACCGTTTGATTCTGTCCATGTATAATTATATGCTCCTGTACCACCTGTAACAGTAATGTATATTACACCATTATTTCCACTGTTACATGTAGGACTTGTTAACGTGTCTATTGTTATAACTATAGGGTCTGGTTCTGTAAAAGTAAAAGTAGTATCGTAATCGCAATTTCCATCGTTAATAGTAACAGTATAACTTCCAGCAGCCACATTGCTAATACTATTAGTTGTTACTCCGTTAGTCCATAAGTAAGTGTAAACTCCGCTACCACCTATCGGATTTACAGAAGCCGAACCAGTAAAATCTCCATTACATAAAATATTAGTTTGACTACCATTAGCATATATTTGCTCAGGTTCAGTAATAATAAAAGTAGTATCGTA
>Ga0256827_10002688_pt1 | contig 11379 bp, 10 predicted proteins | sample CV84metaG_FD_185977 | JGI IMG/M metagenome (GOLD analysis project Ga0256827, IMG submission 185977) | Hydrothermal vent microbial communities from East Pacific Rise, Pacific Ocean - CV84 | ecosystem: Environmental > Aquatic > Marine > Hydrothermal vents | place: Pacific Ocean: East Pacific Rise... | reverse complement strand
TTTTTAAAACATATGTGCTTATAAGTTTGCATTTACAAATGTTAAAATCATAGTTTTATGCTTGCCCTGAGGCACATCATATTTTTATCTTCTTCAATTTGAGTATACATCTGCATTTCAGAAAATAAAAATCTAATACACCTCAGAGCTTTTTAGCAGACACTAATTATTACTATTTTTTATCTCCTTTAGTATATGTTTCGGTAGTTTCGTAAGATTTATTGTCTGTTGATTTAAAGGAATATACTATTTTTTTATCCTGAACAAAATAACCATCTTGTCTTCCTAAATTTGGTACTTCTACACCACTATTGCCAATTACTGTAAATTTTTTATTGTTTATACTTACTACTTGACCTCTTAATCTAAATAATGTAGTGTCTCCATGAGTTTCTGTTATTTCACCTTCTAAATAATATGAGTATCCATAAAAAGGATTTATAGAAATATTTATACTAGAGTTACCCTGATACCAATTTATATTCATAAAACCCTCAGATGTATTACTAATAGGCTCATTATTACTGTTCTCTTTGTAATATTTAGAAGAACTTTTATAAGTGTAGTATCCGCTAGGGTTATTTTCTGGTATTAGTGCATCAGAACTCTTATTCGAACATGAATTTAAAGAAATCATTATTATAAATGTTATGCTTAAAAAGATATATGTTTTCATAATACTATATTTTAATAATTGTTAGTTCTATTTCTTATATCAGAATAAAATTTCCATCTTGCTGTTATTTCAAAAATGTTGTGATGTACATTGAAACTCTCATTATCTATAAAATCGCTAATTCCGTATGAATATTGAAATCCTATTTTTACATATTTTAAATTTAACCCAAATCCAGCAACAAAACCGTAGTCAAAAGGTTTAATATCTTCAATAGGTTCTCTATTATCATACCAATGGTTGTATGAAGAATTTGATACTAGCGGAGCAAAATAACCACCTCCGTTAATATATAATAGAGGCATAGGGTAATAGTTTAATGTTAGTGGAAACTTGAAGTAACTTGTTGCAAAGGTATAGTATATATTATTATCAATAATACCAATTTCATTATATACGGATGTTTTCTCTAATAAATGTGCACCTATGTATGTATATAAAAAATCTAGCTGTAATGATAAATGTTTGTTTAAATGATAATCAATAGACATACCAATACTAAAAGTTGTTCTTGGCGAAGCTACAGAAACTTTTGATTCTAAGTTACTAAAATTTTTAGTTGGAAACGAACCTGTAATAGTTGTGAAATTAACAGAGTGAGTTAATCCAAAAGTAATTGCATTTTTGTAAATATCACTATCTGTGTCTTGTCCGTAGCTATTATTGTTAATTGAAAAGAATACAATTAATACTATTGCTATAGCTTTAAAACTGTTGTTGATTTTTATTTTTTCCATAATTATTTATATTTAATTACTTATACTACACTAGAAATTTAAAAAACCCCTATTGTAAAAAACTCATTTTTTTATGTTATTAAATATGATATAAATTATGTTATTTATTTAGATAATATTGAGTTTAATTATAAACAAATAAATATATTTGTAAATTAAAACAATTATAATGAACAAAATAAATATGGTTGACCTACAAGGTCAATATCAAAAAATAAAAAGTGAAGTTGATGAAGCAATGATTAATGTATTGAATACATCGGCTTATATTAATGGACCAGAGGTTCATAAATTTCAAAAATCATTAGAAGATTATCTTGGAGCAAAGCATGTAATACCATGTGCTAATGGTACCGATGCTCTTCAAATTGCAATGATGGCACTAGGTTTAAAGCCAGGTGACGAAGTTATTACTTCTAACTTTACATTTGTAGCAACTGTTGAGGTTATTGGCTTGCTTGGATTAACTCCTGTACTGGTTGATGTTAATCCGGAGACTTTTAATATTGATCCAAAAGCTATTTTAAAAGCAATAACACCAAAAACAAAAGCTATTGTTCCTGTTCATTTATTTGGTCAGTCGGCTGAAATGGAAGAAATAATGGAAATTGCAAAAGAGCATAATCTATTTGTAATTGAAGACACTGCACAAGCAACAGGTGCTGAGTACAAATTTGAAGATGGAACAGTAAAAAAATGTGGAACTATAGGTAATGTAGGGGCAACATCATTTTTCCCATCAAAAAACTTAGGTTGCTATGGCGATGGTGGTGCTATTTTTACTAACGACGATAAACTTGCAGAAACAATGCGTTCGGTTGTAAATCATGGAATGACAGTTCGTTATTATCACGATCATGTAGGAGTTAATTCTCGTTTAGATTCCATTCAAGCAGCTGTTTTAGATATTAAACTTAAGCGTTTAAATGAATATAACGATGCACGTAGAAAAGCAGCAGATTATTACGATAATGCTTTTGCAAATAATTCTCATATTAAAACACCTGTTCGTTACGAAAAATCGAATCATATTTTTCATCAATATACTTTGGTATTAAATAATGTTGATAGAGAAGGTTTACAAAACTTTGTTCAAGAGTTAGGAGTTCCTGCACCAATTTATTATCCAGTACCTTTACATTTACAAAAAGCGTATAAAGATTCAAGATATAAAGAAGGTGATTTCCCAGTAACAGAGGCTCTATGTAGTTCGGTAATTTCGTTACCAATGCATACCGAGTTAGATGAAGAACAACTTAAATTTATTACTGATAAAGTATTAGAATTTATAAATAAATAATATATATGGATTATTTTGCTCACGAAACAGCAATAATTGACGATAATTGTAATATTGGAGAGGGTACAAAAATTTGGCATTTTTCACATATTATGTCAAATTGTACACTTGGTGAAAATTGTAATATTGGTCAGAATGTAGTAGTTTCGCCCGATGTAGTACTTGGTAAAAATGTTAAGGTGCAAAATAATGTATCTATTTATACAGGAGTTGTTTGCGAAGATGATGTTTTTCTTGGACCATCAATGGTTTTTACAAATGTTATTAATCCTAGAAGTGGTGTAAATCGCCGAGGCGAATACTCAAAAACTATTGTTAAAAAAGGAGTTTCAATAGGTGCAAATGCGACCATTGTTTGTGGTCATAACATAGGCGAATTTGCTTTTATAGGAGCAGGTGCAGTTGTAACTAAAACAGTAAAAGCTTATGCGTTGGTTGTGGGAAACCCTGCAAAACAGCTTGGTTGGATGAGCGAATATGGTCATCGTTTAAATTTTGATAACGAAGGTATTGCAACCTGTCCTGAAAGTAATGAAAAATATAAATTAGAAAACGATAACGTAAAAAAAATATAATACAATGATTGATAGATTAAAAAATAAAGAAACAAAATTAGGTGTAATTGGATTAGGATATGTAGGCTTACCTATTGCACTTGAATTTGCTAAAGAAATGAGTGTAGTAGGGTTTGACATTAAGCCTGATAGAGTTGAGATGATGAAGAATGGGGTAGACCCAAGTAATGAGTTACCTAAAGAAGCATTTGATAATAAAGATATTTTGTTTACTCATAAATTAGAAGATTTAAAAGATGTTACATTTTTTATTGTAGCTGTACCTACACCTATCGATGAAAATAATAATCCTGATTTAACTCCAGTTATAAGAGCGTCTGAAACAGTTGCAAAAGTTCTTAAAAAAGGCGATTATGTTGTTTACGAAAGTACAGTGTACCCTGGTGCAACAGAAGAAGATTGTGTTCCTGTTTTAGAAACGGCTGGTTTAAAATATATTGAAGACTTTAAAGTAGGTTTTTCTCCAGAAAGAATTAATCCGGGCGATGACGTTCATACTTTAACAAAAATTGTAAAAGTGTCGTCAGGTTGCGATGCTGAAAGTGCTGAAATTATTGCTCAAACATACGAAACAATTATTACAGCAGGTGTACATCGTGCAAGCTCAATAAAAGTAGCCGAAGCATCAAAAATAATTGAAAATACTCAGCGTGATGTAAATATTGCATTAATGAACGAGCTTTCAATTATATTTGGTAAAATGGGAATAAATACTTTTGAAGTGTTAGAAGCCGCAGGAACAAAATGGAATTTCTTGAAATTCTTTCCTGGTTTAGTTGGCGGACACTGTATTGGTGTTGATCCTTATTATTTATCGCATAAAGCTAAACAATTTGGGTATCATCCTCAAATAATTGATGGTGGACGTTTTGTAAACGATAGTATGGGAGGATATCTCGCAAAATTAACAGTAAAGAGAATTATTGCTAAAGACAAAAACATTAAAGGAGCTAAAGTTATCGTAATGGGCTTTACATTTAAAGAAGATGTAACTGATATTCGAAATACTAAGGTTATTGATGTTATCAGAGAACTTGAATCTTATGGCGTAAATGTTGATGTTGTTGATTGTTACGCAGATATTAAGGAGGTAAAAGAAGAATATAATCTTGATATGCAGAAAAAAGTAGGAGATTCTTACGATGCTGTGTTAGTAGCTGTAAACCATAAGAACTACCTTGGTTTAGATGAAAACTATTTTAAATCTATTAGTAGCGAAAATGGTATTCTAGTTGATGTAAAAGGAATTTACAGAGGCAAAATTAAAGATATGGATTATTTTAGTTTATAAAACTAAATTATAATAATATGTACTAAAAACTATCTGAAATTTTATTCAGATAGTTTTTTTTATTACTTTTATTGAATAGAAATAGTGTAGAGTGAAGATTGACGAAATAATAAATAAATTAGAAGAGTATAAACGTGATGGTAAAAAGATTTTTGCAACATCATCTTTTCAGACTCATAGTGTTGTGTTGTTGCATATTATAAGTGTAATTGATAAAACTATACCAATTTATTTTATAAATACAGGTTTCTTATTTGCCGAAACTGTTTCGTATAAAGATAAAATTGCAGAATTATTAGATCTGAAAATTATTGATACAGTTCCATTAATTCCTAAAAATTTGCAGAAAGATTTAGCTGGTAATTTATTTTTTACTTCGGACCCCGATTATTGCTGTTATTTAAATAAAATTCAGCCATTAGACCCTGTTTTAGCTGAAAATGATGTTTGGATAAATGGAGTAAGAGCAGATCAGACAGAGGTAAGAAGCAAAATGAAGATAGAAGAAGAATCTAAATATGGTGTAATTCGTTTTCATCCAATGTTAGATTGGTCTAAACAAGAAATTTTCAAGTATTTAAAAAAATATAATATACCACACCATCCGCTTGACGATAAAGGCTATATGAGTATTGGTTGCGAACCTTGTACTCGTAAAATTGACCTTAATGGTGATGAACGTGCTGCACGTTGGTTTGGTTTAAATAAAACAGAATGTGGTTTAAATACCGATTTAGTTAAATAGAAATTTATAGTTAAATTGCTAAATTGTTGTATTGTTAAAAGTAATATAACAATATAACAATATAACAATATAACAATATAACAATATAACAATATAACAATATAACAATATAACAATATAACAATATAACAATATAACAATATAAGTAGAATGAAAGTATTAATTACAGGTGGTGCAGGTTATTTAGGAACAGAGTTAGTAATAAAACTAAATCAGTGTCCTGATGTTTCAGAAATAATTGTTTACGATAATTTATGGAAGAATAACTACAATCTGTTTTTACATTCACAAATAAAAAAAGGAAAAGTTAGCTTTGTAAAAGGTGAGCTTTTAGATAGCCGAAAATTAGAAAAAGTATTACAAGGTGTTGATGTAGTTTATCATCTTGCGGCTCGGGTTGCAGCACGTTTGGTTAATGCAAGCCATCATTTATACGAGCAAATAAATAATTGGGGAACAGCCGAACTTGTTTATGCCGTAGAAAAAAGTAATGTAAAGAAATTTGTTTACGCAAGTAGTATTGCTGTTTATGGCGATAGTACTGAGCAAATTGATGAAAATACAATACCAAATCCAAAAACATATTATGGTTCATCAAAGTTAAGAGGAGAGGAGCATGTGAATCGTTTAATGTCTAAAATTGACACTTATATATTACGAATTGGTAATGTATACGGTTATGGTACAAGTATGCGTTTCGATACTGTGGTAAATAAATTTATGTTCGATGCCGAATTTAAAGGGCGAATTAAAATTTTAGGTGATGGTAACCAGAAACGGGCATTTATAAATATTGCAAGATTAACAAATATTTTATCAGATTTAAAGAATTCAAAATTAAAGTCAGGTACATACAATGCTGTTGAGTATAATATGTCGGTAAATGATTTGGTTGAAATTGTAAAAAATATGATAAATGAAACAGAAATGCTTTTTGTTAGTCAGCATCTTAAACTTAGAAATATTGATGTAAAACCTGATAGTCGAATTATTGATGTTTCAGGTATTAGCGATGAAATTTTTAATGAACATTTATCTGAATTTAAAGAAGCTTTGGAAAGTTCGGTGAAATTATAAGTTTTTAATTTATTTGGGTATAATTCCCCGTCACTTGAGACGTGTAAAAAAATATTATTCCAAAACGACACCTCGTATGCTTACGTCGAGGAGACTCATTTGTAGACTTGGTATTGACTTTGCACAAAGTTAATACTTTGTTATTTGTCATTATCTTTTTTTTAGTTTTTTTCCATTTTTATTTATTTAAAGTCGTAAGCGTAACAAGCTATGCTTAAAACTTTAAACTCTAAAAAAGAAAAAATAAACCCGTATAAATTCCCAAAAAGCTAAATGGATTGAGTATATTAATCAATTTTATCAATAATATCTTTAACCTCTTTTTCTGCTTTAAAGAGTTTTTCTTTACAGATTTTAATAAGTTCAGCAACACGCTTAACATTTTCGGCTAATTCGTCAACATCAGCTTCATCATTCTCTATTTTTTTTACAATTAACTCAATTTCAGCTATTGCTTCTCTATATGAAATATTTTTTTTTGCCATTATTCTATTCTTTTAAAACTGTATTTGTAGTTTTATTCTTACTCCAAATTTATCAATATTAGGGTTGTTAAGATACGAAAGTCGCCAAACAGCATCAACTCTAAGTATTTGAAAAATATTTTCGATTCCTGCACTAGCTTCAAAATATGGTTTTACCAATTCTGTTGTGCCAGCAGGAAATGCTGCAAAATTTTTATTTGCTTGGCTAATATTACCCATTACACCTTTACCCATAACTACTTCACGCCATTTTAATTTTTTTAATAAAGGTATTTTGTTAAGTACAATACCCTGAAAATGATGAGTTACCATTGCCGAAACATATTGATCTGTAATAAATTCGTAATAATTCATTAAGTTAAACGAATAGTCGTCATACCAATAAGTTTCGTTACCTTTTTGAAGTTGTAATAGAGGAAATGGTAGAGTTCCCCATATTTTACCTCCCTCAATATAAATATATGTTTTACCTAAAACTGATAGGCTAAAATGATTGCTAATACTAATATTTATTTTCTGATAATCATAATCGCTACTAAATACATCTTTTATTCCAAGACCCAAATAAAGGTTTATTATTGGATATTTTGTACCTAAACTAGACTTGCTTCGTTTGCCGTAAATAAATTTTTCGTTAAACGCAAAACGTGTTTTTAAGCCAATTTCTGAAGTAGTAATTGTTTCTTTGCCCATTAAGTAATCTATAGGGATATTCTCTTGGTTTTTACCAATAGGAGCAATTATTCGGTGTATGAAGTTTAATTTATTTGATAAACCATCAAACCATTCTTTTCCAATATATACAGTACCTTCTTTTAGGAAATTTAATTTATCGGTACTTGTTCGCTTTAAAACAAAATGAAAAACATTATCGGTAGGGTAGGAGTTATTACTTGCCCCTAATTGTTCTACATCAAATTTACTAGTTGCACCAATATAGAATTCGGGGTTTTTAATTATAAAATACTTAATTTCTGCACCAAATTTATAAGTTAAATCTAGAGTTCCGTATGCTCCGTAAACTTCCATAAAAAGTTTTTCGCTAAAATCGGTAGATGTTCTTAAACCTAGTCTAAATCTGTGCCCTTCAACTGTGTTGTAACTATATATTTTAGAATATGGTCCAATTTCAATTTTTCCAATATTGTAATAACCTGTCATTAATGTTGTAATAATATCAACATAGGTTCTAAATATGGGAACTTTTTGAATTGTGTCTACCATAGCATAAATGCCTTTTTCTTGATCTGTTAATTCTTCTTTACGTTCTTTATCCCAAAATTCTTTAGATTTATTTCTAGCACTATCGGTTACAATTATAGTTTGGGCTGATGTAGATTTAAAAAATTCTTCATCTTTAGGTTTATTTATTATATATTTATCATAAATAGTAGTTTTTCGACCAAAGAATCCTTGTGTTTTTTTTGCGATATTAAAATCGACAACAAGCTTATCTTTTTTTAGCATCCACACATTTGGTTCTACCTCAATGTATTTTTGATGTACAACCATATCTTGTATTAGGTTTATGTTTGCGTCTTTGGTAATCTTAATATTTACTTCTTGTAATGCCCATGTTGTATCTGTAACCCAAAAATCGCCCGAAAACGTAGGCTCTGTTTTAGAACGTGGTCTGAATGATATTTGATAACTCCAATGTCCGTTAACATTTGCACTATCAAGTAAATAGTATTTGTAATACATTTTCCAAAAAGGAGAAAACGGGCTTATAAAAGCTTTCCCAAACACGTCAATTTTGTTTTTATATATGTTTGTTTTTTGAAACATATTTCCAGTAAACTGAGTAACGCTTTCATTTTCAATGCCTGAGATGTTAGATGCTTTAATTATTTCTTTTTCGTGTTTAGGGTTTTTTGTGTAATAATAGTCAGAAATATTTTCAGAGATGAAAATTGGTAAGTATTCTTTTCCAGAAATAGACGATGTGTCAACATAATCAAACACAAATTGGAAATGCTTAAATACTCTTTTATTTTTAAAACCATCATCTAGATTATTTATATCAATTTGCATCTTATTATATACTTCGTATTGATATGAATTTAACCTGTCTGGATTATTTTTCTCTTTGTTTTTTATAATATTTCTAATTATTCGGTATGCTGGATTTTCGCCAGGTGTAATGGTAACTTCATCTAAAGCAATGCTCTCTGTTTCTAAAGTGAAGTCTAGTTTTTGATAACTACCTATATTTATCTTTTTTTTAATTGTTTTGTACCCAATATATGAAATTACTAATGTGTCAACTTTTTCTCTAGTTTCTATTGAATAATTACCATCAAAATCGCTTATACAACCAACAGTAGTGCCCTTAAAATTTATATTTACAAAAGGTAAAGCTTCGTTTGTTCCTGCTTCTATTATTGTTCCTCTAATTTTTGTAACTTGCGAAAACAGATTAAAGCTATTGCTAATCAATATTAATATAAAAATAAATTTAATCGTTGTTTTCATTTACTTATTAAAGTTAATTAAAGTTCAAATAATTAATATTTTAACTATGTGAACTTTATACTTAATAAACTTTTATAATTTGTTTACATAATCATTCCTGCACAAACAGTATTGTTTGTTGCTTCATCAATTAGAACTACACTACCTGTAATTCTATTTTTTCGATACGAATCGTAAAACAAAGGCTTAGTTGTTCTAATTTTAATTCTACCAATATCATTCATCTTAAACGATGTATCTTCATCTCTTTCTAGCGAATTAATATCAACTTTATAAACAACTTCTTTTATCATACAACGAACATCGTTTGATGTATGTTTAAGTGCGTATTTACCGTTTAATTGCATTGGCTTGTTTCCTAACCAACAAATCATTAAATCAATATCTTGGTCTATTTTAGGAGTGTTGTTTTCTCGCACAATCATATCGCCACGACTAATATCAATTTCATCTTCTAAAGTAACAGTAACCGATTGAGGTGCAAAAGTTTTTTCTAATTTATCTTCAAATAAATGAATTGATTTTATTTTTGATGTAAATCCTGATGGTAAAACTTTAATATTATCACCAACTTTTAGTGTTCCTGATGCTAAACGACCGGCAAATCCTCTAAAATCGGGATATTCTTTACTTTGTGGACGTACAACATATTGAACAGGGAAGCGAGTATCAATTAAATTAACATCAGAGCTAATGTAGATATTTTCGAGAGTATACATTAGTGTTGTACCTGAGTACCAATCCATATTCTTAGATTGATGTACAACATTATCTCCTTTTAGAGCCGAAATAGGAATAAAACGAACATCAGGTAAGTCTAATTTAGCAGAAAAATCTGTAAATTGTTTTTTTATTTTGTCATAAACTTCTTCGCTGTAATCTACCAAGTCCATTTTGTTTACACATATAACTACGTGTGGAATTTGTAGAAGAGAGGCAATAAATGCATGGCGAATTGTTTGTTCAATAACACCATGACGTGCATCAACAAGAACAATTGCAAGGTTTGCTGTACTTGCTCCTGTTACCATATTTCGTGTGTATTGAACGTGACCAGGAGTGTCCGCAATAATAAATTTACGTTTTGGAGTTGCAAAATAACGGTATGCAACATCAATTGTAATTCCTTGCTCACGCTCGGCACGTAAGCCATCAGTAAGTAAAGCTAAATCAACTTCATCTTTGCCTGCTTTTTTACTTGTAGCCTCAATAGCCTCTAGTTGGTCTTCAAAAATTGCCTTACTATCGTATAATAATCTACCTATTAATGTGCTTTTACCATCGTCAACGCTACCTGCTGTAGTGAATCGCAAAAGTTCCATATCTAAGTATCCTTTTGTTGAAAATTTTTCTTCTGACACAATATTGATTTTATATTTATTAATTATAATTTATTATTTGCCTTTCTACCATTATTAATTAAATAATAAATAGAAAATAATAAATTTTAAAAGTATCCTTCTTTTTTACGGTCTTCCATTGCTGCTTCAGAGCGTTTGTCATCGGCACGTCCACCACGTTCGGTAACTCTTGTAACAGCAACTTCATTTATAATATCTTCTAAACTATTAGCTTTAGAATTAATAGCACCTGTACAAGTCATATCGCCAATAGTACGGAATCTAACAATTTGTTTTTGCCATTTTTCGCCATCACGTAATTTAAGATAGGGTGATTTAGCAAGTAATGTTCCGTCACGCTCTACAACTTCACGTTCGTGAGTATAATAAAGATTTGGTAAAGGAATGTTTTCTAATAAAATATACTGCCAAATATCCATTTCAGTCCAATTACTAATAGGGAAAACTCTAAAATGTTCGCCTATAGCTTTTTTTCCATTAAATATGTTCCACAGTTCTGGTCGTTGATTTTTTGGATCCCATTGTCCAAACTCATCGCGATGTGAAAAGAAACGCTCTTTTGCTCTTGCTTTTTCTTCATCTCTACGTCCGCCACCCATTGCACAGTCGTATTTTTCTTCTTCTAATCCATCTAAAAGAGTAGTTGTTTGTGCTTTG
>Ga0256827_10002687_pt1 | contig 11381 bp, 8 predicted proteins | sample CV84metaG_FD_185977 | JGI IMG/M metagenome (GOLD analysis project Ga0256827, IMG submission 185977) | Hydrothermal vent microbial communities from East Pacific Rise, Pacific Ocean - CV84 | ecosystem: Environmental > Aquatic > Marine > Hydrothermal vents | place: Pacific Ocean: East Pacific Rise... | reverse complement strand
TATGCAGGCGTACAGTACTATTACAGGAAAACACCTCTATAACGGTACACTGAAAGGTATTTCGGAATCAAAGGCAGTTATTGTATTTGGTTCACGTATCAATGATGATGCCCCGACAGTGAAATACCATATCAATATGGCAAGTAAATGGCATCAGGCAAGAGTGGCGTATCTGCACCCGCTTGAGGACAGGGAGATACAGAATATCGTTACCCAGTTTATCAAGTATGAAGTGGGGAGTGAAGAGGGCGTGGCGGCACTGTTGGCCAATACACTCCTTCAAGAGACGGAACTGCCAAAAGCGATCCGTTCTTTCCTTGATGATCTCGATATCGGGTATCTGTCTGCGGAAACCAATGTAGGTGAAGAGGAGCTTGAATCGCTTGAAAAGTCACTGCGTAAAAAAAGCGGCTTTTCACTGGTGGTCGGGTCAGACCTCTATGCACACCCGCGTGCAGAGCAGATTGCCAAACTGGTTGCCCTGCTTGAAGCGTATGCCGGATTTAATGTGGTTTGTATACCGCCGGCCGGCAATGCGATGGGTATTTCACTTCTCTGTGAACTTGATGAAAGTGCAGAAGGAAAAACGGTAGGCTATAACATACCCGGAGATTTCATTCTCTCTGCGCTTGGAGACGGCGATCTTGATATGCCGGCCATGAATCAGCAGGAGGGTACGCTCACTACAGTAGATAAACGTGTTGTACCAATGAATGCGGCACTGCCGTATGGCGGGTATGTTTTGAACGATATTGCCAATGCACTGGGCTTGCATGCAGAGTATACCATTGGGTATACCAAAGAACTGCCGGAAGAGAAAGGCTTTGAATCCATTGACTTTGATGCACTTCCCGACTACTTTGACAGTATCGGCAGGGAGCACAGGGGCTATCTTCTGAAAGAGAAAAAGGTTCCTGTCAGCAGAACACTTGAAGAGGTGACGGAACTGGAAGGTTATGACGGAGCGGTAGTCTACAACTGCAATCCGACAGAACAATTCTCAGCATTTACCGCCAAGGCATCCTCTCTGGATGATGAGGCAGTACTTCTGGGATCACAGCAGTTCGCTATGGCAACCAAACTGAAAGATGGTGACCGTATACGGTTCACTGTTGATGGTGTGAAGTTCGATCGTCTGTTTAAGATCGACACAACCATGAAAGGAACCATTGCGCTTAATCCTGTATTTGATATGGGCTTAAGTGGAGCTTTGGTATCCTCTTATAGATTTAAGAGGTTAGATTTTGAAAGGGCAGGAAATTAATATGAGTACAGTCAATATTAAAATCGATGGTAGAGAATTTGCGGTCAAAGAGGGAGAATACATCCTCAATGCTGCACGTGCCAACGATGTATTTATCCCGGCAATCTGTTATTTGACAAGATGTTCGCCAACATTGGCGTGCCGTCTTTGTCTTGTAGAGGCTGACGGAAAACAGGTATATGCGTGTAACGCAAAAGTCAAAGAAGGTATGGAGGTTACAGTCAATACACCAAATATTCTTGAAGAGCGTCGTGCTATCATGGAAGTGTATGATGTAAACCACCCGCTTCAATGTGGGGTTTGTGACAAGAGTGGAGAGTGTGAGCTTCAAAACTATACACTTGAACTGGGCGTAGATTCCCAGTCCTATATGATCCCCGATACGAAAAGGGAAGTGAAGAACTGGAGTCCGGTACTGCATTATGATGCGGGGCTCTGTATCGTGTGTGAGAGATGTACGACCGTCTGTAAAGACATGATCGGTGATGCGGCACTTACCACAACCAAAAGAGGTGGAGAGGCACTTGACAAAGGCTTCAAAGAGAGCATGCCGAAAGATGCCTATGCTATGTGGAACAAGCTTCAGAAGTCTATTATTACGCCAAGTAACGGAACAGAGTATACAAACTGTTCGGATTGTGGTGAGTGTGCTGCGGTTTGTCCGGTAGGGGCATTGGTCAGCAGAGATTTTCAGTATAAATCCAATGCATGGGATTTGAAAAGAGTACCTGCCGTTTCTGCACACTCTTCTGACGGATTCCAGATCTATTATGAAGTAAAACCGGCTTCCATAGAGAACAGAAATGAAAAGATCTTCCGTGTAACCAATGAGTGGAACTATGTTTCCCTTGATGGTGCGGCACGTTTCGGATACGATTTTGAAAATGCCGGTGTGGTAAAAGATGAAGCTGCCTTTGCCAAAGCGGTAGAAGCATTTCAAAAAGCACAGACTGTACGTTTTAACTCGGTGATCACCAATGAAGAAGCCCTGATGCTTCAGACACTCAAAGAGAAGCTGGGAGTGAAACTTTACAATCCTGAAGTACGTGCTTTCCAGAAGTTCCTCGGATATTACCAGAAAGCATCGGGCAATAGATTCTGGACAACGGACAACGATGCGATCATGAAAAAGAGTGACTTTGTCATTGCCCTTGGTACGGCACTCAGAAATGATGCACCGGGAATGAAATACGCCTTTAACAATGTTCAGAAAATGAATAAGGGTGCCGGACTCTATTTCCATCCGGTAGGTGATACGCTTATTCCGAGTTTTGGAAAAAATGTAACGTGTTTCACCCATAAACCCGGTTTGGAAGAAGCCGCACTTTACCTTGTGCTTGACCTGTTTGCAGATAAAGAGAAACTTCCTGAAGAGGTAAGCGCGTATCTGGCAAGTTTCAAAACAACTGAATCGAAGATGATCAAAGAGAAGGTGATGAAAGAGGTAACCGAGACTGTCGTCGATGAGGCAACCGGTGAAAGCAAAGAGGTGACGAAAAAAGTTCCTGAAATGGTAGAGAAAGAGATTACCGTCGAGAAGAACGGCCTTGTCGATCTGCTAGGCGGTGATTCTGCTACGTTTGCCGATACATTTGAAAAAATGATGAAAAAGAAAGAGTCTTTCTCTATGATGATCGGTGAAGATTTCTATTATCATGATAAAGCGGAAAATCTGGCGAAGTTGATTGCACTTATTGAAGAGGTCTCTTCTATTGATGTTGTAATGGCACCGCCAAAAGCCAATGCGCTTGGTGTCGCACTGATCTGTGACCTTGATGATGAAGCCGAAGGCTATACGGTTGGATACAATGAGATCGGTGATTTCAGACTTTCCGCACTGGGTGACGGCGACCTTGACATGCCGGCAATGAATCAGCAGGAAGGAACCTTTACTACTATTTCCAAAAGAGTGGTTCCGACCAATGCCGCGCTTGCCTATGACGGATATGAATTGAATGATCTTGTCTCGGTACTGACAGAGGAAGGAGAGAGACTGACAATAGACTGGACGGTCAAACTTCCTGCTTCAAAAGGCTTCCAGGCCATAGAATTTGATGCCCTGCCAAACGGTTATGAAAATGACGGTACGGAGAACAGAGGATACCTTCTGAAAACATCCAGCCGAAAAGCCAAAACACCTTCCGTTGAGAAGTTTGACGAGAATGCCGTACTGGAAGGGGAGATCGTTTATCGATGCAACCCTGCCAGACAATTCTCTGACTTCTCGGACAAAGCACATGAGATATTTGAACCGTTCGGTCTGTATGCAAGTGTTGAGAAGGCTGAAGCACTTGGTGAGAAAGTGGAAGTAGTATTTGAAAATGGAAGTATTGTCGTTGATGTGATCGCTGATGAGAAGATCACCGGTGATATCACCAAACTTTCTGATTTCAAAAATGCTCAGAATGTGTATGAGCTATTTGGCCCGGCCAGATATCAAACAGTAACAATGAGAAAGGTGTAATATGGAAACAACACTCGTACAAAATTTACCGGAAGTAACCGCGGCCGGTGTGATCATTAAAGCCATTATTATTATGGCAATTATCTCAGCAATTGCCGGTTTTGGTACTTTTATTGAAAGAAAGGTACTGGCATTTATGCAGAGAAGGCTGGGGCCGATGCATGTCGGTCCTTACGGATTGCTTCAGCTTGCAGCGGATGGTATTAAACTCTTTACCAAAGAAGATATTGTCCCGCAGCATGCGAACAGCATTATCTTTAAAATTGCACCTTCCGTCACCGCGGCAACAGCATTTATCGCATTGTCCGCCGTTCCGGTATTTCCGGACTTTACAATCCCTGAGTGGATACCGCTGCTTGGCGGTGTTTTTGTACCGTCAATCGCAGCCGATCTGAATATCGGGATTCTTTTTGTTCTGGGAATGATGGCAGCAGGACTTTATGGACCGTTGCTTGCAGGTATGGCTCAGGCAAACAAATGGGGTATTATCGGTGCGGCAAGGACAGCGATTCAGTTTTTGAGTTATGAAGTGGTGACAGGGCTTTCTATTCTGGCACCGATCATGTTGGTAGGATCGCTTTCATTTGTTGATTTTAACAATGCGCAGGCAGGCGGTATCAGCCATTGGCTTATCTGGCAGCAGCCGGTAGCATTTGTACTTTTCCTCATTGCAGGATTTGCAGAAACAAACAGAACACCGTTTGACCTTCTGGAGCATGAAGCGGAAGTCGTTTCCGGATATGCAACAGAATATTCCGGAATGAGATGGGGAATGTTCTTCATTGGTGAATATGCCAATATGATTACAATTTCCATTATTGCGGCAGTGGTGTTCCTGGGCGGATACAGTGAAGTGGGAATCGGTTGGCTGACAATCATCCTGAAGGTAGGTTTCTTCTTCTTCCTGATGCTGTGGGTCAGAGCATCATGGCCGCATGTCAGACCGGATCAGTTGATGTGGCTGTGTTGGAAAGTATTGATGCCGATAGCCGTGATCAACGTAGTTATCACCGGTATTGTGATGATGGTATAAGGAGAGAATATGGGTTTAGAACAATTTAAAAACAGAAATGTAGGTACACAAAACTATAAGATGCTTGACCTTGGAGAGAGTCCAAAGACAGGCATAGAAAAGTTTAAGCAGGTTGCAAAGAGAAGCTTAAAGGGAGAACTCTTTGTCGGTCTTGGTATTACAATGCGTGAAATGATCAATGCGCTTTTCCGGGGCCAGATGCATACAGTGAAGTATCCGTTTGAAAAGCTGCCGATATCTCCAAGGTACAGAGCGATACATGATATGTTGAGATTATTGGAAAGCGGGCACTACAGATGTATCGGATGCGGCCTTTGTGAAAAGATTTGTATCTCCAACTGTATTACGATGAATACAAGATATGATGAGAATCAGAGGAAAGAGGTGAGTGAATATACGATCAACTTCGGACGTTGTATCTTCTGTGGATACTGTGCAGAAGTGTGTCCGGAACTAGCGATCGTACACGGCCAACGATATGAGACTGCGTCAGAGCAGAGAGCGAGCTTCTCACTCTTTGAGGACATGTTGACTCCGATTGACAAACTCAATCTTCAGCAGGAGTATGACGGATTTGGTTCCGTCTCCCCTAATGCTGATGAGAACATTAAACAAACGCCACTTGCGTATTAGGAGGAGAAGATATGTATGAAACGATAGCCTTTTACCTATTTTCGGCTTTAACAATAGGACTTTTCTTTGTCACTATCATGAGTAAAAATGTACTCTATGCTATGACATCTCTTGCGGCAGGAATGGTACTGATCTCCGGATTCTTTTTTATCCTGGGAGCAGACTTTCTCGGTGTGGTTCAGCTTATCGTATATGTAGGGGCGATTATGGCACTCTATTCATTTGCGATGATGTTCTTTGATGCGACAAAAGGTATTAAAGAAAAAAATACCAATCCTGCCCTGATCTTTCTTCTTGGGGGATTGAGTGCATTGGCATTGGTACTGATGTTTGCTGCACCGATTTACAATGAATCGATCCAGGCACTTTATCCGATGCATGAAGGTGTGGGGAATGCCCAGGATGTAGGTATTGTACTTTTCACAAAGTATCTGATACCGTTTGAGGTGGCAGCGGTTATGCTGCTCGTCGCAATGATAGCAGGGATTATCCTTGCAGGTAAAAAAATGGATCAGAGTCTCACAAAAGATACCAGTGTAGATGATGAAATCTTAACACAAAAGGATGCAAAATGATAGGTTTATCTCACTATCTTATCGTCTCTGCACTGATCTTCTCTATCGGGTTGATGGGTGTATTGAGAAGAAGAAATCTTTTAATGCTTTTCTTCGCAACGGAAGTGATGCTCAATGCAGTTAATATTGCATTTGCAGCAATCTCACACTATTACAATGATCTTACAGGCCAGATGTTTGCATTCTTTATTATTGCAATTGCGGCAAGTGAAGTAGCTGTGGGACTTGGTATCTTGATCGTACTCTATAAAAGATACGGCAGTCTCGATCTTGATGATTTAGCAAGTATGAAGGGGTAATGATGGAAAATTTAGTATATATAGCATTATTTGCTCCATTTGCAAGTTCAATGTTTGCGGCACTTTTTGGTATGAGTCCGCGTCAGACATTTGTAGGTATAGTAGCTTCTCTGCTTCTTTTTACCTCTTTCCTCGCTTCTGCTACGTTAGCATTCTATGTGGCAACAACAGGTATGGGCATACATGTTACGATGATGGACTGGATCTCTGCAGGTAACTTGCATATTCCATTTGGTTTTGTGGTTGATCAGGTTTCTGTGACCATGATGACAGTAGTGACACTGGTATCAACCGTTGTACATATTTACTCTATCGGGTATATGGATCATGACAAGAGTTTTAACAGATTCTTCTCATATCTTTCCGCATTTGTTTTCTCCATGATGATCCTTGTCATGTCAGATAACTTTGCCGGATTGTTTATCGGATGGGAAGGCGTGGGTGTCTGTTCCTGGCTGCTGATTGGCTTCTGGTACCATAAGAAAGATGTCTCCAGAGAAGAAAACCCTTCTATCTCTCCATCCTGGGCAGCGAACGAAGCGTTTATTATGAACCGTATTGCCGACCTTGGAATGCTGGTGGGGCTTTTTATTGTTTACTGGAATGTAGGCAGTTTGCAGTATGATGTTGTCTTTGCCGAGCTTCCAAACCTTAGTGGTTCCGTATTGAATGCGGCAGCGATTGCACTCTTTATCGGTGCAATGGGTAAATCGGCACAGTTCCCGCTTCATACCTGGTTGACAGATGCAATGGAAGGTCCTACTCCGGTCTCTGCACTGATCCACGCAGCAACCATGGTAACCGCCGGTGTTTTCCTGGTCATTAGAGCCAATCCGCTCTTTTCCATGACACCGGAAGTGAGTTATTTTATTGCGGCACTGGGTACATTTGTGGCTTTCTTTGCTGCTTCGATGGCACTGGTAAACAGAGACTTGAAACGTATTATTGCCTTCTCGACACTTTCCCAGCTTGGATATATGTTCGCGGCTGCCGGACTTGGCGCATACTGGATCGCACTCTTCCACCTTGCGGCACACGCTTTCTTTAAAGCGTTGCTCTTCCTTGGTGCCGGTAACGTGATGCACGCAATGCATGATGAACTTGATATCTTCAAAATGGGTGGATTGAAAAAAGCGATGAAGTGGACCTATATCTATATGGGTGTCGCTTCATTGGCCCTGGCAGGTATCCCGTTCTTTGCAGGGTTCTTCTCCAAAGATGCGATTATTGAAACGGCATTTAATGAGGGAACGATCGTATTATGGGCTATTCTTGTCATCACGGCAGGAATGACAGCATTCTACAGCTTCAGACAAGTCTTCCTAACCTTTGAAGGTGATGAGCGTTATAAAGCATTCGGTATCCATCCGCATGAGATGTACAAATATGTGTTAATAGCAATGTCCCCGTTAGCGATTCTCGCAGTTATTGCAGGGTTCTTCCAGGGAAGTTATGAACATTTTGTAACCAAACTGCTGCCGGAATACCATATGAGTGAACATACGCACCATTTGGCACTGCTTCTTGGTTTGGTTGTCCTTATATTTGCAGTGGGCGGTATTGTATTGGCATATAAGAAATACTATAAAGGGCTTAAGAGAGATGAGCAGGTTGAGAATAGTTTCATCTATAAAGTACTGGCGAACCAATACTATATTCCAAAGTTTTATGAGATGGTTATTACAAAACCATATGCAATGCTTTCGGAAATATTCTGGAAAGATATAGATATGAAGATAGTGGATGCAACCGTTGACGGTATTGCTAAATTCCTTTATAAGAGTGGTGACAGTTCAAGAAAGATGCAGACAGGTAACCTTTCGAACTATCTGAATTGGATGGCTGTCGGTTCTGTATTGCTCTTGGTAGTTGCAGTTATTTCAGCGATGTTTGTGTAAGGAGAAGATAGATGGAAAATATTTTAAGTGTATTGGTGTTTTTTCCTGCGATCGCTGGATTGTTGGGATTTGTTGTAGATAAAGAGAGTGCAAGGGCTTACGGTATTACAGTAGCGGCTATTGAATTTCTTCTCTCTATCTGGCTGTGGTTCAGTTTTGACATGGCAAATGCAGGTATGCAATTTGTTGAACTGATCCCTATTATTCCTGATTTTGGTATTTCGTATTACCTTGGAGTGGATGGTATTTCTCTCTTCATTATTATTATGGCGACATTGATGACCCTTATTGGTATGATGAGTATGAGTATTACAGAGAATATTAAAAATATGATCATTACGCTTCTCTTTTTGGAGATGACAATGGTTGGTGTATTTGTTGCGCTTGATGCAATTATTTTCTACCTCTTCTGGGAGCTTTCACTTGTACCGATGCTTTATATTATCGGTGCGTGGGGAGGGCCTCTTAGAGTCTATGCCGCTGTGAAGTTTTTCCTTTATACCTTTACGGGTTCTCTGATTATGCTGGTAGGTATGCTGTTTGTTGCCTACATTTATCATAATCTTACAGGGGTATGGAGTTTTGCAATTACAGACTGGTATGCACTGGTACTTCCGGTCAGCTATCAGCTCTGGCTCTTTGCGGCATTCTTTATCGGTTTTGCGATCAAGGTGCCAATGTTCCCATTCCATACATGGTTGCCGTATGCGCACGGGCAGGCACCTACAATTGGTTCTGTCATTCTTGCCGCGGTACTTTTGAAAATGGGTACGTACGGATTTGTAAGATTCTCTCTTCCAATGTTCCCTGATGCTGCGGTTCTTGCCATTACACCGATTGCTGCGATCGCTATTGTTATGATCATCTATACGGCAATGGTGGCATACGCACAGAAAGATATGAAGCAGGTTATTGCATACTCGTCTGTTTCACATATGGGTATTATTATGCTTGGTATCTTTGCAATGAATGCTGAAGGTATCAGCGGTTCAGTTTTCCAGATGCTTTCACACGGTATTGTCTCCGGGGCACTCTTTATGCTTGTAGGTGTGATCTATGACAGAAGGCATACGAAACTGATGAGTGAATTTGGCGGTTTGGCATCTGTTATGCCAAAATATGCCGTGATCTTCGGAATTATGCTGATGGCATCGGTCGGTTTACCGTTAACGATCGGATTTGTAGGCGAATTCCTTGTCCTGCTCGGTTTCTATCAGGTTTCTCCTGTATTGACAGTATTGGCAGGTACTTCTATTATTATCGGTGCAATCTATATGCTTACCGTATATAAACAGAGTTTCTTCGGTCCTGTGACCAAAGAAGAGAATAAGTCACTTAAAGACCTTAATCGTAAAGAGATCTGGTCTCTGATACCATTGGTCCTGATCGTTGTATGGTTGGGGGTTTACCCAAAACCGGTACTTGGCCCTATTGACAATTCTGTGAAAGCAATGCTGACCTTTATGGACCAGAAAGCAATTACGCAGGAGGCAAAAGATATGATCAAAGTGCCTGATACAAATAATAATAGAAGGGAGGTTAAGTAATGTTACAGCCTATTAATGTAAGTTTGGAAAGTCTTAATCTCATTACACTCGCACCAATGCTTGTTGCAATTGCAGGTGGTTTGATTATTTTGATACTTGATCTTGTTAACAAAAGTCTTCATAAATCTCTTTATGTGATGTTGACCATATTGATATTGGTGATTGATTTTGGTGCTACATTGGGATTGAATGTCAATGAACGCGGTTTCTTCGATGTCATGCTGATCGATGGTGTTTCCATTGTATCTCAGCTTCTGATTATTGTAGCTTCCATTATCTTTACGCCTTTGGCTCTGACTTCCAGGCGTTTTCATGAGTACTCCTATCCGGAATTTTTTGCACTCTTCCTCTTTATGGTAGCAGGATTCCAGTTTATGGTGGCAAGTGATAACCTTATCTTGATCTTTGTAGGTCTTGAGACAGCATCACTTTCACTCTATACGCTGATTGCCCTCCATAACAGAAGCAACTCTTACGAAGCTGCAGTAAAGTACTTTACAATGGGTGCATTGGCAGCAGCCTTTTTTGCCATGGGTTCAGCCGTAATTTATGCATTGACAGGATCGGTAGAACTTTATAAGGTAGCAGATGTTTTGGCAACACGTTTGAATGAAGCAGGATTGATGGTTGCTATTTTTGGATCTTCCGTGCTTTTACTGGTAGCGTTTGCTTTCAAACTTTCACTCTTCCCGTTCCATACCTGGGCACCGGATGTGTATGAGGGAGCATCTGCGCCATTGGCAGGATATATGTCAGTTGTACCAAAGGTGGCTGCCTTTGTCGTTTCTATCAGAATTTTCGGTATGTATATTGATCTGGGTGTTGAGTGGGTCAGGGTAGTGATTCTTGTGCTCGCAGTGCTTACCATGACATTGGCAAACCTTATGGCTCTGGTACAGGAAGATGTCAAGCGTATGCTTGCCTATTCCTCCATTTCCCATGCCGGTTTCATTATCGCGGCATTGGCACTTGACACAACAGAGGGTACTACGGCAATCTTCTTCTACTATGCACTGTTTATGTTTACCAACCTTGGTGCCTTTACAATGCTGTGGATGTCAAGACACAAGAACAGAAGATTCAATGCCAGATTTGACCATCCGTATGAAAAATTTGCAGGGTTCATCAAGATTATGCCTATGGGTGCGGTAATCATGGCAGTATTTATGCTCTCTTTGGCAGGGGTTCCTCCCTTCTCAATATTTTGGGGCAAGATCTATGTAATGCAGGCAGCAGTGAATTCCGGATATGTCTGGTTAGCCATTGTTATGGGGCTTAACTCAGCGATTGCAGCATACTACTATTTGAAACTGGTAGTCTATATGTTCCTTAAAGATCCGGTTAAAGATGTCGATACTGTTTACTATAACCTCTCCAAGCCTTTGATGGCAGTGGTAGGATTGGCAGCAGTGGCAACTATTGGAGCGATCTTCTATGTTCAGCCGCTGGTATCCTATGTGTACTATATGATCTCGGCTTCAGGCTATTAAGATCCTGTTAAATGCAGGGGGCCAACGCCATTAAGTTAAGCATTGTACATTTTTTGGAAACGGAGACTTTAGTCCCGTATAACGGAGGCAAAGCCTTCCGGTTCCGAGTTGTGAAAACAAATATTTTTCTCAACTTAATGGCAATGCAGGGGCGGGCTTCAGTTAAGCCCGCTATTTT
>Ga0256827_10002685_pt1 | contig 11382 bp, 10 predicted proteins | sample CV84metaG_FD_185977 | JGI IMG/M metagenome (GOLD analysis project Ga0256827, IMG submission 185977) | Hydrothermal vent microbial communities from East Pacific Rise, Pacific Ocean - CV84 | ecosystem: Environmental > Aquatic > Marine > Hydrothermal vents | place: Pacific Ocean: East Pacific Rise... | reverse complement strand
ACATTGCCATCGCCATGGGAAGAGGTGCAGATGTGGCTATCAATGTGAGTGATGTGGTACTTTTAGATGAAAAACCACAAAGCATCTATGAAGCCTATCGTATCTCCAGACGTACCTTCAAAGCAGTTAAAGAGAACCTCGGGTTTTCTTTAGTGTATAATGTAATAGCTGTACCGTTAGCAGTCATGGGATACGTCACACCATTGATCGCTGCACTCTCTATGAGTCTGAGTTCACTGGTCGTTGTAGGTAACTCCATGCGGATCAAATTTTTAAAGTTTAAAGGGTAATCATGTCTGAAAATATCATCATCCTCATGATCGGGATCTCTACATTTTTAGGGGCATTGGGACTTGTTGCCCTACTTTGGGGTGTCAAAACAGGACAGTTTGATGACCAGTCCAAGTTCATCGATGCAGCACGCTATGATAATGAAGAAGATCTACGTGACGCTGCCATGATGGAAGAGAAGAAAAAAGAGAGAGAAGAAAAGAGAAAGAAGGGAAAAAAGAAAAAAAACTATATGCCTGCTGATTGATCTATTTGTAACTTATAACAAATTTATGTTATGATTATATGAATAAATATTAAAAGGCTTATCATGACTTTAAAAAAACTATTATTAACCACTCTTCTCCTAACAGGATCACTTACAGCCCAAAGCAGTATCGGTATTGATATCAATGATGAAGATGTTGAGATACTCGCTTCCATCAATCTTAACAGTTTAGCCAACTATGCCGATGGCACCACCTATATTTTAGATACTTCTTATCTCCATACAGACGGTGACAATATGAGCATGATCGGGGTAAGTGGGCAAAATACACTGCAGGGTGTTCCGGGTCTTACGCTGGCATTTGGTGCCAAAGTGATCTTTGCCAGTGACTTCATGGCACTACCACTGATGGCAAAGGGTATCTATACTCTTCCACTCAATGACAGTATCCCTACCACATCTCTTATGACTAGTTTTGCTTATGCTCCCTCTGTACTGAGCTTTAGAGACGGTGATAACTATTCTGAGTTTAGACTTGAAGCCGATATGGAGGTGATCAGCAATGTACACATCTTCACAGGGTACAGAAACATAGATACAGACTATGAAGCAGGCGATCATACCTTTAATGATAGCTTTTACGGTGGGTTAAAACTCTCATTTTAATGCAGAAAGATACACACCCTTCTACCAAAGCACTCTTTCTTGACCGTGACGGTATTATTAATATTGATCACGGTTATGTCTATCAAATAGAAGATTTTGAATTTATGAAAGATATCTTCACTTTAGCCAAGCTTTTTTCTGATGCTGACTATAAAATATTTGTTGTCACAAACCAGTCAGGAATCGGACGCGGTTATTACACATTAGATGATTTTAAAAAACTCTCACACTGGATGAAGGAACAATTTTCTTTACACCGTCTTGAGATCTCTCATATCTACTATTGTCCTCATGCGCCTGAAGAGAAATGTCATTGTAGAAAACCCGAAATAGGTATGATGGAACAATGTTTAGCCCAATACGATATTGATCTTACAAAAGCGTGGATGATCGGAGATAAACAGAGTGATATTGATTTTGCCCATCAGGCAAACATAAAGCATACTATAGCCATCAGAGAAAAAAGCATCCAGAAGGCAGACTATTTTTTTCATTCAATTAGCGAATGTAAACGCTATTTAGAGGAAAATCAAGGTAAAATACATTTATGATAGAAAAGATACGTAAGAAAAGACCTCTTATCGCTGTTATCGGTGATCTGATGATCGATCATTATATTTGGGGAGAGTGCAATCGTATCTCTCCGGAAGCCCCTGTACAAGTTGTCTCTACCCATAAAGAGAGTATGGTGCTCGGAGGAGCAGGAAATGTACTTTCCAATCTCGCTGCACTGGAAGCAGAGGTGAGTCTCTACTCTGTCATCGGAGATGACACAAATGCACCGCTTCTTCAGAAACTGATCAATACACTGGAGCTTGACAACAGTACACTCATCACAGAAACAGGACGTATCACAACCAAAAAGAGCCGAGTGATTGCTTCGGGACAACAGATCTTACGTTTTGACGATGAAACAACGACCGCTATTATGTTGGCTTCACAAGTTGCTCTTTTTGAATCTTTACAAAAAGATCTCTCTAAATATGATGCGATCTTACTCTCTGACTATGGTAAAGGTGTTCTAACAGATAACCTTTGCACTGATATTATCTCTCATGCCAATGCCATGGGGATCCCTATACTTGTAGACCCAAAAGGTACAAACTACAACAAGTACAAGCATGCTACCTTGATTACACCTAACAAAAAAGAGGCTTCACTTGCTTCTGGTCTGGAGATAAAAGATCCCTCTTCACTCTCTCAAGCTCTACACTACTTTAAAAAGGAAATTATGTTAAAGTATGCTGTCATTACACTGAGTGAAGACGGCATAGGGTTATTAGATAAAGAAGTAGAGATTATTCCCACCGTTGCCAGAGAGGTTTTTGATGTAACCGGTGCCGGTGATACGGTACTTGCTTCTTTAGGCGTAGCACTTGCTTCAGGACTGGACATAGTCTCAGCATGTCAATTTGCCAATAAAGCAGCTGCTGTAGTCGTAGCCAAAGTAGGGTCTGCCACAGCCACTCTCAATGAAGTAGAAGAGTATGAGCACTCCCTCAACAAAGGGCAAGCACAAAGTAAAATAAAAAACTTTACACAGATACAACGCATTGCAAAAAGACTCAAAGAACAAAAACGAAAGATCATCTTTACTAACGGATGTTTCGATATTTTACATAGAGGGCACGCTAGCTACCTTGAAAAAGCTAAAGCGATGGGTGATATTCTTATCGTCGGACTCAATAGTGATGAAAGTATCACCAGACTCAAAGGAGAAAGCCGTCCTATCAACACCTTGGAAGATAGAGCATTTTTACTTGCTGCCTTAGAGAGTGTTGACTATGTCATACCGTTTACAGAAGACACACCGTATGAACTCATTAAACGTGTAATGCCTCATACTTTAGTAAAAGGAAACGATTATGAAGGGAAGAATGTTGTGGGTTCTGATATTGCAGAGGAAGTGAAACTGATAGCATTTATTGAGGGGAAAAGTACCTCTGGTATCATCCAAAAAATAGAAGCAAAGGAAACCTGTTGAAAAATATAAACTTTTCACTGTTTTTTAAAATAAATCTCTTTTTAACCACTCTTCTTTTCCTTGCTTTTTTACTACATAATGCAGAATACACATTCCTCAACTTTACATTAACCACATTAGGGCTTATATCCAGTGCTGCTATTTTATATATCGTACTTTATCTACTTTTGATCGTATTCTCTTTTAGCAAGCATTTCATACTTTATCTCTCTGCCCTGTTTTTTACACTTATTGATATAGGCTTGATCGTTGATTTCTTTATCTATAAACTCTTTCATTTTCATATCAATGCGATGGTACTTAACATCTTAACTTCTCCTGATGCCATGGACTCCATACAAACCGGTATTGCACCTGTGCTGCTTTTTATCCTTCTCATAGCAAGTATTATCTGGTTTCAATACTATGCGATCCAAAAACTTCACAAGCTTGATACACCATTTAAAACAGATCTAAACCGCAGACTCAATAAAATGATCCTCCTTCCTCTTGTGCTTATCATTCTTATAGAGAAAGTAAGTTTTGGATTTGCTACACTCTTTTCCAAAAATGAGTTCATCTCCACCTTTAAAGTGATCCCTCTCTATCAACCATTAACCTTTAACCGTATTGCAGCAAGACATTTTGGGTTCAAGGCAGAGAAACAAGCTAAATACAGTATTAAAACAAAAGCTGATCTCAATTACCCTCTAAAAGCGATTGAATTGGATCAGACCAACCCTACTTTTAACATTTTCATCCTTGCAAATGATTCTGTAAAATATGACATACTTAACCAAGAGATCGCTCCCAATATTATGGATTTTTCTAAAGATGCACTTATATTTAACCACCACTATAGTGGTGGGAACAGTACACGTTTTGGTATTTTCTCATTGATCTATGGTCTTAATTCTACCTACTGGTTTTCATTCCTTAACTCCAATCAAAAACCTCTATTTTTTGATGTCTTGCAAAAACGCAACTATGATATAAGTATTATCTCTTCTACCAATACCAACTGGCCTGAATTTAGAAAAACCTGCTATGTCAATGTACAAGAGAGTATTGAAGATAAATTCAAAGGGGAACCATGGAAGAAAGATGAGCAGAGCACAGAATGTTTTTTAAGCCATATTGATACCGCTTCCAAAGAGAAACCTATGTTCACTTTTATCTTTTTAGATGCCCCTCACGGATACTCCTATCCGGAGGAAACAAATAAATATTATGCTCCCAAAGGTGAGATCAATTATCTTGCTGTTTCTGAAGATAGTCAAGAGTTAAAAACAACAGTCAAACGCTATAAAAATGCCATCTATTATAACGATATACTTTTTGGAAAAATGATTCAAAAGCTTAAAGAGAAAGATCTTTATGACAATGCACTTATCATCTACACTTCAGACCATGGACAAGAATTCTTTGAGCAAGGAAATTTTGGACACAATACGGCATTTTCTCAAGGGCAGATACACATTCCGCTGATGATAAAATTACCAAAATCATTAGCACATTCAAATCTTGCTGAAAAGATCAATGATTCACTGACTTCACATCAAGATATCGTACCAAGTATCCTTCATCTCTTAGGTGTAAAAAATGATCCCTCCGACTATAGTAACGGTAAGAACTTCTTCTCTAATACATTTCATAGAGACTATATTTTCTCTGCAAACTGGAACAACAATGCTATAGTAACACCTAAAGTGATCTCTGTTTTCTCAAATCTTCCAAACAAGATCTTTAACAACGAGATAAGAGATGCAAAAACATATAAAAAGCTAACTGATCGTAAAACAAACAGTAAATTCATTTTAGATACAATGAATGAAAATAAAAAGTTTTTAAAGTAGTCGTATGAAAAAGATGATACAAGAAGAGTTGCAAGCACATAGAAGAACTATTGAAACAACGATAGAGCTTATGGTACCCCATATTCAAAAAGCCTCTGAACAGATTATTGCCACACTGCAACACGGAGGGAAAGTTCTCCTTTGCGGTAATGGCGGTTCCGCAGCAGATGCACAACACATTGCTGCAGAGCTTACAGGACGCTACAAGAGTGAAAGAAGAGGTTTACCGGCTATTTCCCTGACTACAGATACCTCAGCTCTTACAGCTATCTCTAACGACTATGGTTATGGACGTGTGTTTGATCGTCAGGTAGAAGCATTGGCAACCAAAGGTGACTTACTCATAGGCATCTCTACCTCCGGAAACTCAGACAACATACTCTCTGCACTCTCTTTGGCAAAAGCATTAGGGTGTCAAACTTTAGGAATGAGCGGAAAAAATGGAGGAAAGATGAATGAGATCTGTGATCTAAATCTTGTTGTACCCTCAGATGACACACCTCGTATTCAAGAGATGCATATCCTCATAGGACACATCCTGTGTCAAGCAGTAGATAATGCCTTTTTATCAACGAAATAGCTGTTTATTATACAGGTGATTTAACCCTATAACAAAAGCAAGGGCATCTTTTTCCAAGGCTTCATCATGTGCTATCTCTACCAAATGGCTCTTTTCATATTTAAATGTTTGTGGCTTTTTGCGTGGTCTTACCACTGCCACTCTCTCTCCTACTCGTAAAGCATAGTTTTCATTGAACTGCATCAGGCTTACATCTCTTTTAGTGTCTGAATAAATAGACTTCCCAAGGATAGGGTAGTTGAAATCTTTTCCCAAATAATCCAATGCCGTAGCCAATACATCAGGTTGAGAACTTAATCCATTATATACTTTTGGTTCTACACCCTCACCGAGTATCAATGCAGGGATATGGAACATATTCACAGGTACGACATCCTCACCATAGACGCGTATATTATGGTCTGCTATCACTACAAAGATCGTATCTTTATAGTAAGGTAATGTTTTGGCTTCTTTAAAAAATGCTCCTATAGCATAGTCCGCATACTTTACTGCATTTTCAACACAATTCACCCCTTTTTTTACCTCTTCAATACGTCCTGAAGGGATATCGAACGGACTGTGGTTTGATGAACTGAACATCAGTGCAGCAAAAGGTTTTTCTTTTTTGGAAAGTGCATCAAACCGCTCATTTGCTTTTTTTACCAGATCTTCATCACTGGCTCCCCATGTAGCAACATAGGCAGGGTTTTCATAATCTTTCTGCTCTACGATCTCATCAAAACCATTCCCTAAAAACCATGAACGCATATTGTCAAACCGTGCTTCACCACCATAAAGAAACATTGTATGGTACCCAAACGGTTTAAGTAAAGAGGCAAAGGTAAAAAAGCCATTTTGAGAACGTGTTCTTTTTACAACACCTTTTCCGGGTACCGCCAAGAAACCTGCGGTTGTTCCCGCTATCCCTCTGACACTTCTTGTACCGTTTGAGTAGGCTTCATTGAACCAGACACCTTCATTTTTAAGTTTAAGTAACTCCGGTGTGACCTGAGCTGCCACAAACTGATACCCTAAACTCTCTTGCAGGAAAATCACTAGATTTTTTTTCTTTGCTGTTATAAAATGGGTCTTTTCTTCACGTAAAAAAGGAGAATCACTCTTTAGATCATTGCCACTGATCCCCAGTACTTTTTGCATTCTTTGAAGTGCCTCTTCTGTCCCCATTTTACCATACAGCTTAATGGCTTTGGTTGCATAGGTCTTATTGGCATAAATAGCATACCCTATGGCATATGGAGAATTTTTCGCGATCTCATTGACAATACGGTTACTTGAGTACATCGCATCAGAGATATTGGCTGGTCTGTGCCCAAATGAAGAGCGGATACCTATAAAGAGTAACAAGGCAATAGGGAGGAACCATACTGCACGTTTAAACAGTGGCAACGTTAACACCACAACAAAACTCTCCTTAGTACTACGCATGAACCACCAAACAAAAACAACTATCATTGCAAAAGCAATAAAAAGTGGGAGTTTAAAATCTGCGATCAACATATGGAACACTTCTACAGGGTATTCCAAATACTCTACAAATTTAAAGTTAGGTCGCACATCATACTGGTTAAAGAAAGGAAAGGTTGCATTCTCCACGTAGATCAAAAACCCCAATACCGCTACAAAATAGAGACGCAGGAGCATATTGGAGAGTTTTGCCAAACGTTTGGGCGAAAAACTCAATACCACAAGCGGGATGACAAGTAACATGGAAGCTACCATCGTATCCATCTTCAAACCATAAAGAAAACTCAGCCAATGGTTCACTCCCGCATCTGAAAATCTATCATATTGCCAAAAGAACAGCCCTACTCTTCCTACAAAGAAAATAGCGATCATTAACAAGTAATACGCAAAAAGCTTAGTGAATATTTTCATTATCTATCATCCTTTTATAAGCCTCAAAGGCTTCTGTTTTACGTATGGTTAAATCTCTGTTATCTACCAGTCCATACCCTGGAGCTATCAGCTGATGCCAATAGACACGCTGTATCTTCCTACTCTTAATAGCTATGCGATGATATGCCAGCATATACTTCGTATAGTCAGCCTCACTGACACACTCCAACTCAGAGGTAGGTGCATACGGTGCGGTATTGGACAAAGGCCAATTCACCTCGGTAATGTAAATATCTTTACCCGTTTTAAAAGAGAGTTTCACTAACGCATAGAGCATATTGATCTTATTTTTCGTATCGAAGATACCCATCTGTACATTCTGGGGTGCCCCACGTCTATCGACATAGAGCAGTGCAGAGAACTTATCATACTTTATGTTGAAAAAGTTAAAAAGTGTACGTATCGTATAGTGGTATTCAAAGTCTATGACTGAGGAGCCTATAAGTTTTAACTGTGGATATTTTTCATCCCGTATCTGTTGAATAATTTCATACCATTTCAGATATTCATCCATAGAGAAGAAGCCCCATTTAGTACGGTTAATGGCATTGCCTACCTGATACTCATCTACCAAAGAACCAAACTTCTGAAAAATAGTCTCTATATCTTTTTGCAACAAAGCAGTATCTTCTATATGCTCTCTATCTTGTAGTATATTGAGAAGTATCTGCTTATCATTCCCAAATGATTGTGCAAAAAGAACATATTCATCTACTCTGTCCATCTCCCATAGCGGCATACGAATAAGCAGATTTTTGACATCTAGCTCATCTATCAACTCAACTTGGACTTCACCTTTATTTAGGTCTACACCCATGCCATAAAAGTTTTTTCTATCTATATGTTTACCTTTGTAAAAAGGCATTAGTAACATACTTAAAGGGAAAAAGACAATATTACTAAGCAGTAAGGGAACATAGTCCCATAGATGTTTCTTTCGCATCTTTTTCTTATACGTTTTGTCTTTAAGCGGGTATGGTTGGTCCGAATAGTTATCCCAAATGAACGGTGCTTGCATATTACTTTTTCTTCTTTAGGGATTTGAGCTTTTTTTTATTGGCTAAGTATTGCTGATGCTCATGATGGTACTTCCACAATGTCTCTACTGCAAATGCTTCATCCAATGCTGCTATCTTCGCATATTCCCTAGCGATGAATTCCAGATCTTCTGCTGAAGTAGAAAAACGAGAAAGATTTTTAAACCTCAGCTCATCGGTATAGGTAATGAATTTCATACGGTTCACATCGATAATGGCATATTCATACCCTTGTTGTAACTTCTTTATGATCACATTCCCCGGTGAATAGTCTACATGATAGACCCCTTTGTTGTGCAGGTCATACGAAAAATCGACAAATCCCTTGAGGATCTCTTCTCTATTGTCAAAATTTTCATCTGCCAAAACTGCCCGTATCTCAAAATCAAAATCATAAAATTCAGAAACGTAATAGCTCTCTTGGAACAGAAACATAGAGGGAAACTCACTATAGCCTACGGGTGCAGGTGTATTTACCCCGAGTTCTTGCAGTTTTACTGCATTTTCATAAGAGCGTTGTGCTTTAGATGCTCTAAAAAACCTATACACAAACTGATTGAGCAGATGAGGGATCTTGAATGATTTAACAGCATATTCTTTTCCATTATACGCTATGCATTTTATGGTATTTCTTTGTTGAAAAAGGGTGTTGTTATTATGCCGAGAAAAAATATTTTGAATCTGTTTGAGAAAATGATTAAAATTTTTATTGATTGTTTTTAAATGCATAAAATATTATACATAAAAAAATACAAAATAGCGTAAAATAACGGTAAAATAGATATATTATTCGAGGATGTACCTTATGAAAAAAATAAATTTATTCATTGCTAAAACACCATTACAGCTTTTTAATTGTATTGAAGCAAAAAATCGTTTTCATCAAGATGAAACAAATATACTTTTCTACCAATATCAACGAAATATAGATAAATTACAAATAGAAAATATGTTAAACTCAAATGAATGGTCAGAAGTTATTCCTTATCCTCTTAGTCCACTTAAACGACTTTTCTTTCCTTTCTTTTTAAAAAAAATCATTGTTAACTATCATGATCAAATTGATCATTGTTACTTTGGTGCATATAATAGTATTATTAGCTATCTTATCAATAATCTAAAACCATTAAAATTTTTTATTATAGATGATGGTGTTAAAACCATTAAGATCTCTGAACTAATAAAAGATAAAAAACTAGATAAAAAAGGAGTTTTTCGATCTCTTCGTGATAAATTGATGAATTCTTCACGAAACTATATTTATAATGCTAAGTTCTTTACTATTTATGATGAAATTAAAATATTTGTACCCAAAAAGGTTATAAAAAATGACTATAGAGCATTTAAAACACATATCTCCAATATAGAGAAAGAAAATATTATTTATTTTATTGGAACAAATTTATTAGAAAGAAGCATTAGAAGTAAAGAAATTTTTGAAAGTGAATTAGAAAAAGTTATTTTATATTACCAAGAAAAAAATCAAAAAATAATTTATGTACTTCATCGTTATGAAGAGATAGAATATATGGAAATATTATCTAAAAAATACGGTTTTGAATCAGTAAAGTTTGATAACATCATTGAAGTTGAGTTATTAAAACGAGGAACAATTCCTATGGGAGTAGCTTCTTTTGCCTCTACAGCTGTAGAAACAATTGATATGATTTATGGTGTTAATGCTACTATATTTGAACTTCACAATGATGGTATTTTTAGTAAATACCAAATTATTTTTCAGAAATTATATGATAATTTTCAAAGTAAAGGTGTAAAAGTCATTAAACTATAATCTCTTGTAAAAATTTTAACAGTAGAACTTCATTCTTTTTTTCACTATATCCTTCAACAATCGGTTCATAACTTGGATCGATCACACCTTCATATGCCCTATTTAGCAAGTTATTAAACTTTTCTTCAAGCTTATTATGATCAATTTCATAAGAAAGTATTTCTTTAAGATCAAAATGATCTTTATAATAAAATACTCCCGGCAAAGATGCATACCATGCATGACCAAATACCAGAACATTCTTACCTCCACTTATAGCTTCCCAACCAGCTGTACCAGTAACAACTGATACAAATTGTGAATGTTCTATAAGATAGTGAGTATTGATTGATGGAGAAAGATATTGTACTTTAGGAATAGCTTCTAATCTTTTAAAGAAAAATCTTCCTCGTTGTCTTGGTGTTTGTTTTGGATTTTCTTTAGCATATATTTTCCAGCCATCAGGAAGTAACGAACTTAACTGCTCCAAAGCTAGAAGTTGATCACTATAGATACCACCTAGCATAGAAGTGGTCATTTCTGGCTGCAGCTGCAGAGGGAAATAAACATATTTCTCCTTTATATCTATTTGATCTATCGTAGAGGTAAAGAACAATCTATTATACGTTTGACACTCTTGGAATTTTTGGACAACACCTGTAAAAGTAAATAATTTAGATTTAGATGTCAAAAGCTTGATACTATCACCAAAAAAACTCAACAAACATTTTTTCTTATTATTTTTAATCTTATTCATATAAAACAAATCTTTTTTAAAACTTTTTTCTATATGTAAATTATTTTGACTGTGTTTAGATTGGGTATTAATATTATCAAAACTTTCTAATGAATCTATTGCAAAAAATCTATTTGGGAAAAGTGTTTGAAAAGTAATAATCACTTTGATATCTAATGCTTTTGCACAAAGATATAATGCATAATCTGTTCCAAAATGAGGGAAAGTTGTAAAAAGTACATAATCAGGTTTATATCGTTCTAAATCTGCATAAAAATACCTCATGTACAAATTAAATATATGCAACAATTCTTGCAGAGATAAACCTTTTGCATAAGTAACTCGAGAATACATTTCAGAAAATTTTAAAAAATG
>Ga0256827_10002684_pt1 | contig 11382 bp, 11 predicted proteins | sample CV84metaG_FD_185977 | JGI IMG/M metagenome (GOLD analysis project Ga0256827, IMG submission 185977) | Hydrothermal vent microbial communities from East Pacific Rise, Pacific Ocean - CV84 | ecosystem: Environmental > Aquatic > Marine > Hydrothermal vents | place: Pacific Ocean: East Pacific Rise... | reverse complement strand
GTAACTAAAGTATTATGAGTCTTTGTTCTTAGTCTAATCTTGACAAGATAGACTCAATGATGTATAATTCACCAAATCTTTAAAAATAATTCTATTTTGAAGATAATAATTTTAATTAGGAGTAGTATCTATAATGAGTAAAGAGAATGAAAATTCTACAGTAGAAACTGAACTAGAAAATGAAGTAGAGACTCCTGAAACTGAAGTTGATGAATTGACTCAGTTAAAGGATTTAGTTACTGAGTGGGAAGATAAGTATCTTCGTACTCATGCTGACTTTGAAAATAGCAAAAGACTTTTAGCAAAAGATAAAGCAGCTGCAGTTTCATATGCAAATGAGAGTTTTGCAAATGATGTACTGTCTGTTGTTGATTCTTTTGACTCTGCATTAGCGATGATTGATGCAACTGAGGCAGAAGAGAGTTCTGAAGTTTTAGAGAAAATTAAAGAGGGTGTAAACTTAACGTATACACAACTTACTAAAGTTCTTGAGAAAAATGGAATTAAAGCTGTTGAGTGTGAGGGTGAATTTAACCCGGATGTTCATCAGGCAATCATGCAAGTAGATAGTGAAGATAAAGAATCTGGTGAGATTGTACAAGTTTTACAAAAAGGTTATACCATTAAAGATCGTCTTTTACGTCCTGCAATGGTTAGTACAGCTAAATAATTTTAATAAAGAGTAAAAATGCTACTTAGGTGGCATTTTTCTTTTTAAAAGAAATATATAATAACACAAATAATAAATATATATAACGAAGGAACAAAATGAGTAAAGTATTAGGAATTGACTTAGGAACAACAAACTCTGCAATGTCAGTGTTTGAAAATGGTGAAGCAAAAATTATTGCAAACAAAGAGGGTAAAAATACTACTCCATCTATTGTTGCATTTACAGATAAAGGTGAAGTTTTAGTTGGTGAATCTGCAAAAAGACAAGCTGTAACTAACCCAGAAAAAACAATTTATTCTATTAAAAGAATTATGGGTCTTATGTTTGATGAAGAACATGCAGCATCTGCTAAAGAGAGACTTCCATACCATATTATTGACAGAAATGGTGCTTGTGCAATTGAAGTTGCAGACAAAACTTATACACCACAAGAGATTTCAGCAAAAATTCTTATGAAATTAAAAGAAGATGCAGAAGCATATCTTGGTGAGACTGTAACTGACGCTGTTATTACTGTTCCTGCTTACTTCAATGATGCTCAAAGAAAAGCAACAAAAGAGGCTGGAACTATTGCTGGGCTTAATGTTTTAAGAATCATCAACGAGCCAACATCTGCAGCACTTGCTTATGGTCTTGACAAAAAAGAGTCTGAGCAAATCGTAGTTTACGATCTTGGTGGTGGTACATTTGATGTTACTGTTCTTGAAACTGGTGACAACGTTGTAGAAGTAATGTCTACAGGTGGTGACGCATTCCTTGGTGGTGATGACTTTGACAACAGAATTATTGACTTTGTTGCAGCTGAATTTAAATCTGAAACTGGTGTAGATATTACTGCTGATGTTATGGCTCTTCAAAGAGTTAAAGATGCAGCTGAAAATGCAAAAAAAGAGCTTTCAAGTTCAACAGAGACTGAAATTAACCTACCGTTTATTACAGCTGATGCAAGTGGACCAAAACACTTAATTCAAAAAATTACAAGAGCAAAATTTGAGTCTCTAATTGAAGATTTAGTTGCTTCAACTATTAAGACTATTAAATCTGTTCTTAGAGATGCAGATGTTTCTACTTCTGAAATTAACGAGATTGTAATGGTTGGTGGATCTACAAGAGTTCCATTAGTTCAAGAAGAGGTTCAAAAATTCTTTGGAAAAGAGCTTAACAAATCTGTTAACCCAGATGAAGTTGTTGCACTTGGTGCTGCGATTCAAGGTGGGGTACTAAAAGGTGACGTTAAAGACGTACTTTTACTAGATGTTACACCACTTTCTCTTGGTATTGAAACTTTAGGTGGAGTTACTACAAAAGTAATTGAAAAAGGAACTACAATTCCTGCTAAAAAGTCTCAAGTGTTCTCAACAGCAGAAGACAACCAACCAGCAGTAAGTATTCACGTACTTCAAGGTGAAAGAGAGTTCTCAAAAGACAACAAATCATTAGGTATGTTTGAACTTAGAGATATTCCAGCAGCACCAAGAGGTGTTCCTCAGATTGAAGTAACTTTTGATATTGATGCGAATGGTATTTTAACTGTTTCAGCACAAGATAAAGGGACTGGAAAATCGCAGGAAATCAAGATTACTGGTTCGTCAGGACTTTCAGATGAAGAGATTGAAAAAATGGTTCAAGATGCTGAAATGAACAAAAGTGAAGATGAGCAGAGAAAACTTCTTGTTGATGCTAGAAACCAAGCAGATGCTTTAGTTCACCAAACTAAAAAGTCATTAACTGATCTTGGTGAAAACTTTGATGCAACAGAGAAAGCTGGAATTGAAGCAGCAATTGCTGATGTAGAAGCTGTTCTTAAAGACGACTCTGCAACAAAAGATCAAATTGAAGAGAAAGTTAAAGTATTAACTGAAAAATCTCATAAACTTGCTGAAGCTGTTTACGCTAAAGAGCAAGGTGGTGACAAAGAACAAGCTGCTAAAAAAGCAGATGACGATGACATCATCGACGCTGAAGTAGAGTAATCTACTTTAGTTTTTTATAACTTCTGAGGCAAGGGGTTTCCTTGTCTCAATAACTTTCATATTTCCAAAGCTTATCCTAATTACAATTGTTATAATATTTAAAATAATATAATCATAATTATTTGTAAATCTTGTCTACAGTAAATGATAAAAGAGAATGAATTTATCGTCATTCAGTTAATTTTTATAGAAAGGGTAAAATATGATTTTATATAAAAATATATTATTTTTATTATTTACAAATAGTTTATATGCACATGGATACAATCCTGGTTTAACTGTAGGATATGCAATAATTTTAGTTAGTATTATTGGTTTACTCACTATTATTAATATAATATATGCACTTTATATTAGGAAAATTAGTAATAATGTTATTGTAGTAAAACATGAAAAATTTTTTAAGATATTGCAATATTTACTTTATTTATTCATTATAATATTAGTATTATTTATGTTACAATTTTATGTAAATTAGTTTTTTATTAGATATTAAAAATTAACATTTAGCTATACTCCCACTATGAAAATAAAACTAGCAACCTTCAACCTCTATCAATTTGCAGAACCTCCTTATGCTTTCTATGTAAAAAAAGATAGATTTGACACAGAGCAGTGGATTGAAAAAATAACTTGGATAAAAAATCAGATACTCAAAATGGATTGTGATGTTATTGGGTTTCAAGAGGTTTTTTCGCGTGATGCTTTAGAAAAGTTAGTTAAAGAGCTTGGTTTTGAGTATTTTGAAACAGTAGATGAGGCGAAGCTTCAAAAGAAGACTTATATTAGTACTACGGTTGCTATTGCTTCTAAATATCCTATAAGTAAAATACAAAGAGTTAAAGTACATATTCCTAGTTTTAAAAAGCATGGTTTTGTAGGTCATTATGGTTTTGCTAGAGTTCCAATTAAGGCTACAATTGCACTTCCTAATGAGATAGAAATTGTTGTTTATGTTTGTCATTTAAAATCAAATAGACTTAATGAGTTTGAATATAAATTTAAAGAAGAGCATGACTTAAAGCATAAAGTAGAGTCTGTAGCAAAAGCTTTAAAAGGTACAAAATCTACCTCTTTACATCAACGCTTATGTGAAGCATCTTCACTTTTTGTAAATATGAAAAGAGTTAAAAATAAGCCGATTGTTTTACTATGTGACTTGAATGATAAAGAGTTCTCTTTGACCATTGATGCTTTGTCTAATCCTAAATATCATGATGAAGAGAGTGAAGAAGATTTACTTTTGCTGGATGCATCTTATGAATATAGAGAGATTATAGATAATCCTCATCCTGAGGCAAAAGAGCCTACACGAAAACCTACAAGTTATTTTTTAGGGAAAGGAAATGTTTTAGATTATGTTTTTGTTTCAAATCATTTTGAGGTTATAAATTATGTAGTTTTAGATGAGTATTTACAGAAACATGGGAGTGATTTGTTACTTCAAAGTGATCATGCACAGGTAGTTTGTGAATTGATGCTTAAGGAAGATGGAGAATGAATAACTCAACAAAACTCTTAGCACTTAACAAGCCAAAGGGTTACGTGGTCACACGTTCTGACGAACTGGGACGAAAAACGGTTTATAATCTTTTACCTGATTGGGCTTTTGATGAGGGGTGGATGCCCATTGGACGGTTGGACTTAGAGTCTAAAGGGCTTTTACTCTTTACCCAAAATGGTAAAGTTGGTGATTTTTTAACAAAACCACATGGGTGTAGAAAAGTTTATGAGATTTGGGTTCGAGGTCATGTAACAGACGAACATATTGCACAAGCCAAAAGAGGAGTGCAGAGTAAACATGGTCTGCTCAAAGCTCTTGTTGTCGAAAAATTAGGAACAGGTGGAGCAAAGACTAGATTGAAAATTGTTATTGACGAAGGGAAAAATAGACACATACGCCGACTTTTTGGAGCGATGAAAGATCCAAAATTTGGTACACCATTGAAGGTTTTGGAGCTAAAACGAGTGAGTATTGGTAGTTTTGAACTTAACATAGAGAGTGGTAAGTGGCGTTACCTTACAGTGGAAGAGGAGAGAATGTTAATTAATAATTTTGATTAATTTTCCTAACAACTCTTTTTTGATAAACTACACCTCTTAGATGAAATTAAAAAGGTAGATAGATGAATCGTGGAAAAGTGGTCTCTGGTATAGCAGCTTTTGTTATCTATTTGAGCATTATCTTTTTAATTCTGTTTTTTTACAATATTCATAAAACTAAAGCTAAAAATTATGTTGAAAAAAACTCTGATAGAGTAACTGTTACTCTTGTCAATAGTGATAAAACAGTCTTTAATAAAAATTCAAAAACTTCTACACCTAAAAAGCCAGTAGCTGTAGTTACACCTCCTGTTGTGAAGAAAAAAATACCTAAAAAAGCAGTACCTCCTAAAAGAGTGGTTCCCAAAAAAGTTGTACCTAAAAAAATTGTTAGAGCATCTAGACCCATTCCTGTACCTAAAAAGGTTGTTGTAAAAGTACCCAAAAAAGTAGTACCGAAAAAGAAGGTTCCTAAAAAAGTTGTTTCTAAGAGACCAAAAAGTGCAAAAGATTTATTTTCATCTGTAAAGACAACAACCCCTATTAAGCCTAGACCAAAACGTCCAGTTAAAGAGGTTGTAAGAGAACAAAGTTCTATTAAACATAACTCTTCTATTACGGACAGAATTAAGGCGACACACCAGAGTGGACGTATTTCTAATGCTAACCGTGAGAGAGGTATTGAAAATGCTTACATTGCACGGGTGAGAAGTAGAATGAAAAATTGGAGTGGAGTAGGGAAGAAAGGAGAAAGAGTTAGTATACGTTTAATTATTTATAATAGTGGAAAATTTAAATATACTATTTCTAGTCATGTCTCTGTAGCTACAAAAAATAGTTTAGAAAGATTTTTAAGAACACAAAATTCAATAGGACTTGGTCACCATACAAAATCAACACCTTATGATATTCCTATAAATTTTAATTTGCATTAATTTATTTAGCACAATTATAATACAATAACAAGAGATAATTACGAAACAAATTAATTAAAAAGGATAAGTATGAGATATTTATTATTTTTTGTATTGACACTAAATCTCTTCTCTTTTGATGCTGTGTTAAATATTGAAATTGATGTAGAATCTAAAGCAACTCTCTCCTTGATTGAAGATAGTAAAACAGCAGGAAGTACTGTTAATCACTCTAAAATGTTTACAACACTTTTAAATGATTTACAAATGAGTGGACATTTTATTGTAGATAAACAGTTAAGAAGAGGAAATTTTAATGATATTTTAGTTCCTGCTGAGCTTCATGATAGAGAGTATGTATTAAAATACAAATATAATTCTACGGGTACAACTTTAAATATACAGCTGGTTCGTGTGGCAGATGCTTTAGTAATGTTTTCAAATAACTACTCTGTTAATGCCATGGCTAGGTATCCATTTTTAGCACATAATGCAATTGTAGAGATCAATAAAGTATTAGGATATGAAGATATTTCATGGATGAAACGTAATATTTTGTTTTCAAAATATACAGGTTCTAGTAAAAGTGAAATTTGGATTGCTGATTATACATTGAGTTACTCTTCGGTTATTTTGCGTGGAGGATTAAATCTTTTTCCAAAATGGGCAAATGCTAATCAAAGTGCATTTTACTACACCTCTTACAATAATCTTTTACCAACACTTTATAGAGTTGAGATGAACTCTGGTGCTCGTAAAAAAGTTGTTAGCTCAGAAGGAATGTTGGTTGCATCAGATGTAAGCAGAGATGGAAGTAGAGTACTTCTTACTATGGCACCAAATGGACAACCAGATATTTATGAGATGAATGTTAGAAATGGTTCAACAAAACGTTTAACCTCTTTTTCAGGTATTGATGTAAATGGTAAATATATTGGTGATGAGAGTCAAATTGCATTTGTATCTAATAGAATTGGTAAAGCAAATATCTATACAAAAGCTATTGGCTCTCGTTCTGTTTCTCGTGCAGCACATTATGGAAAGAACAATAGCTCTTGTGATGCTTCTGGACAAAATTTACTCTACTCTGTAAAAGAGGGAGGTTCTACAAATATATATTTAGGATCAATAAATAGTTCATATGTAAGACCTTTAACTTCTAATGGACGTAATAGTCTACCTCGTTTTTCAACAGATGGGAAAGTGATTTTATATATTAAGCAAAATGGTGGACGAAATTCGATAGGCTATATGAATTTGGCGACAAAACAGAGTGCACTTTTTTCAATGCAAAGTGGAAAAATTCAATCAATTGATTGGTAGTTTTAATTCAAACTAAAAAGGAATAAAATGACTAAACAGATACTATTCGCAACAACATTTACACTAATAATGGTAGGATGTGCCCCAAAAAATCTTAATACAACAGATAATAGCACTATTGTTCCTACTGGAGATAATACTGAAGTTTACCAAAATGTAGATCCTTATGGAAATGGTAATGGACAATATGGAACAGGACAGAATGGTAATGGGCAATATGGTGTAAATAATGCCTATGGAAAGGTTGGTATTCAAAATGTCTATTTTGATTCTGATCAATATAATATTACTCCTGATAAATTGGGTATTATCTCTCAAAATGCTTCACTTTTAAGAGGAAAAATCTCTTCTGGAGCTAGAGTTAAAATAGAGGGTCATTGTGATGCTACAGGAACAGACGAATATAATTATGCGTTAGGATTAAGAAGAGCTAAAGCAGCAAAAGATGCTTTACAAAATAGTGGTATTAACCCCCGTCAAATTACTTTAGTGAGTATGGGAGAGAGTTCTCCTGAATGTACAACAAGTAATTCATCTGACTGTTACGCAAAGAACAGAAGAGTTGAATTTAAAGTAATTCAATAATTTTTTAGAAAGAGTTAAGTATGAATATAAAGAAAAAGATTTTACTTAGTGTTGTTGTCTTGGCTTCAACACTTTATGCTTATGAACCCTCAGTATATGGTGCAGGTGATATTAATAGTGCCTCGCCATATGGTTTAACTTCAACTGAACAAGCTGTACTTGACAATAAAAAGACAATACAAAAATTGTTTAATAAGTTAAATGAGCAACAGCGTAAAATTGATGGTCTTACAAGTATTATTGAAGGTCAAAATAGAGAACTTTTAGAGCTTAAAGAACAAGCATCAATACAAAATAGTATGCCTGCAACTGTAGATAATAATGAGACTTACTCTTTATTGTTACAGTTAAGTGAAACTGTAGATACAATTAATAACAGTTATGTAAGTAAGGCTGAGTTAAAAAAGGTAATGGCAGGAAGTAGACTAAATAGTACAGTGAGTACAAATCTTAGTTCTTCGGTAGGAAGTAACTCTGCAGATACCTATAGAAAAGGGGTACAACTTTTTTCTAAACGTAGTTATGGTGCTGCTAAGACACATTTTGAACAAACATTAGCAGAAAATTTTAAACCAGCTTCTTCAAACTATTATTTAGGTGAAATTGCTTACTATACTCATAACTATAGTGATGCTATTGCTTATTATAAACAGAGTTCATCTCTTTATGATAAAGCAAGTTATATGGATGTTCTCTATTTGCATACAGCTATCTCTTTAGATAAAAATGGAGAAAAAGAACAAGCAAAATCTTTTTATCAACATGTAATAGATAATTATCCAGGTAAAAAATCAGCCTCAATTGCTAGAAACAGAATGTAACTTTTATGCTATAAGTGGTTAATAAGTTTGCTTCGATATGATGTTGAAAATTAATAATTAGGAGATTCTATGACAATTACTAGTGAAAACTGTGTTGTAGGTATTGAGTACGAAGTAAAAGAAGCTGGAACAACTGAAGTTGTTGATAGTAACAAAGGTACAGGTCAACCTTTAGAGTTCATTATGGGTGTTGGTCAAATTATTCCGGGTCTTGAAAAAGCACTATGTGGAATGAACAAAGATGAGTCTGGAGATATGATGATTCCAGCTGCAGATGCATATGGTGAGTACAATGCTGAAGCTGTACAAACTTTACCAATTGAGCAGTTTGAAGGTGTTGAGTTAAAAGAAGGTTTAACACTTTACGGTCAAGGTGAAGATGGTCAAACTGTTCAGGTAACAGTTAAATCATTTACAGATAAAGAAGTTAATATTGATTTTAACCACCCATTAGCTGGTAAAGATTTAATGTTCTCTGTAACTGTTCTTTCTGCAAGAGAAGCTACTGCTGATGAAATTTCTTCTGGTGTTGTTGGTGGACATCAAGAGGGTGAATCATGTGGTACAGGTTGTGGTTGTAACTAACCCATAGCGTTTAACTACTCTATATTTCTATAGAGTGGTTAATTTTATTCTCTACTTTTTAAATTTTCTCCCTACTCTTTATTTACTCTAATCTTTAAAATAGTTCCAATCATAGAAAAACTCAACTTATTAGTATATTTCTTACATATATAAAAAATAGTTGCTATACTTACTTAAATTAAAAATAGGAAATATTTTATGATAGTTGGAATTGAAGGAATAGTAGAGAAGAAAGATCCTACATTTGTACATATGAATTTAAATGGACTTATCTATGAAGTAAATATCTCATTAAATACTTCAAATGCAATAAAAGAGAGTAGGGTAAAACTACTTGTTACTCAAATTATAAGAGAAGATGTAAATTTACTTTTTGGTTTCATGGAAGCCAATGAGAAAAAGATGTTTGATACACTTATTAAGATTAATGGTGTGGGTCCAAAAGTTGCTATGGCTACTTGTTCGACCTTTGTACCTGAGACTTTTGCACGTGTAGTAGCAGATAAAGATGTAGGACTTTTAAAACGTGTTCCAGGTATTGGTCCAAAGGCTGCGAGTCGTATTTTAGTTGAGTTAGCAGATTTTATTGTTGATGGTAATGCAGATACAATAGTAGATCATGGTATGGCAGATGCTATATTAGCACTGGAGAGTTTAGGCTTTAAAAAAGATCAAATTAAAAAGGCACTTAGTGGTGCAAGTGGTGATACTGCTTCATTGGTAAAACAAGGATTAAAGAAGTTACAACGACTATAAAAGAGATAAAATCATTTTATTAAATATAGGTTAATAATAAATATTATTTTAAATTATTTATTATAATTTTATACAAAAATAAACATTTTTTGTGTATAATTTTGTATAATAAAAAATATAAGGATTATTATGAATAAAAACACACCTATACTGTTCTCTTTAGCAGTTTCAGCTTTACTATTTTCAACATCAATTGCTTCGGCTAATAATATTGTTAAGATTCCATCAAATAATGGTATGACTGTGGTTAAAAATGCACCAGAGTTTGCAGATAATGAAGTTATTATTAGTTTTAATGAGGGTAAAGGTGTTAATAGTCATTTTAATCGTATGCTTAAAAGTTTTTTAGGTAAAGGAAAATATAGTAGTGAAATTTATAGTTCTTTTGGGGCTATGCATATTAAATCTGATAAGTTTACTACTTCTAAGTTAATGAGTATTTTTAGTAAATCTATTTTTTCTTCTTATATTAAGTCTGTAACTCCAAATAATATTATGTCTCTTTCTGCTAGTAATGATAGTTACTACAGTAAGTTGTGGGCTATTGAAAATAATGGGCAAGAGGTTCATAATAAGAAAGGTACAGTTGATGCTGATATGGATGTAGTTGAAGCTTGGAAAAAGACTAAGGGAACTAAAGAAGTTATTGTTGCTGTATTGGATACAGGAGTAGATTATACTCATAGTGATTTACGAGATAATATGTGGAATGGATCTGTAAACTATGGTTATGATTTTGCAGGAGACAATGATGGTAATAATGATGATAATCCAATGCCAGATAAGCCATATGATGAGAAAGGTCACTACCATGGTACACATGTAGCTGGAACCATTGGTGCCGTTGGAAATAATGAAAATGGTATTTCTGGTGTAGCTCAACATGTATCAATAATGGCCGTAAAGGTTTTTAGACCGAATGGTTATGGTTATACGAGTGATATTATGGAAGGGTTAGATTACGTTGCTAAAAAAGTAGATGAGGGTGAAAATATTGTTGCCATTAATGCATCTTATGGTGGTGGAGCTGGTGGACAAGATGATGCTGTGAATGATGCCATTAAAAAACTTGGAGAAAAGGGTGTTATCTTCTGTGCAGCAGCAGGAAATAGTAGTAAAGATATTGATGAAGAGCCTAGTTATCCTGCAAGTTATAATGCTTCTAATATTATTTCTGTCGCAGCAAGTGATCAAGATGATAAATTAGCAAGTTTTTCAAATTATGGTAAAAAAAGTGTTGATATTGCAGCTCCAGGAACAAATATTTTAAGTACATATCCTGAAGATAAATATGCTTATTTACAAGGTACATCAATGGCAACACCAAATGTAGTTGGTTCAGTTGCACTTATTGCTTCACTCTATCCAGATTCAACGGTAGACGAAAGAAAAGCAATGATTTTAGATAATGTAGATAAAAAGGCTGATTTACAAGGAAAAATGGTTACAGATGGTCGAGTAAATATTAATGAAGCATTGGGAGATAAAGAGCCAGAGCCCAATAATGCACCAGTAGCAAAAGATGATTCAGCAAAAACAGCGTATGAGACATCAGTAACAGTAGATGTATTGGCAAATGACAGTGATGATGACAATGATGCGTTAAACATTAAATCATTTACAGCTCCTAAAAACGGAACAGTAAAAGAGAATAATGGAAAATTAGTTTATACACCAAATGATGGTTTCTCTGGAGATGATAGTTTTGA
>Ga0256827_10002683_pt1 | contig 11383 bp, 8 predicted proteins | sample CV84metaG_FD_185977 | JGI IMG/M metagenome (GOLD analysis project Ga0256827, IMG submission 185977) | Hydrothermal vent microbial communities from East Pacific Rise, Pacific Ocean - CV84 | ecosystem: Environmental > Aquatic > Marine > Hydrothermal vents | place: Pacific Ocean: East Pacific Rise... | reverse complement strand
TCCATGCCGATGCTGAAGTGATTGATGAACAACTCGTGGATGTCAGGAGAGCGCTTTGCCATGGCAACAGCCCATTGCAGGTTCATGTCTTTGGCAAAAAACCAGCTTAGTGAAGTGGTGATTGTCGGATCGAATTTGTTGTCGGGTTGAATATCATTGTTGTAAAATTCTTTGAAATCACTTGCCGGATCATTGATGGCGTATGTAACAAAGTCAAGTCGAAGTCCGGAAAGCCAGACCCATGATTTCCCCAACCGAAGTTTGTTTTCGAGGAAGATACCCAGATCGCTTTTTTTGCTGTCCTGCCAGGTTTTGTCCTGAAAGACTTTGGGTGGATCGAATTCCTGGTTTGGCGGACAGGGGTTGATGTACACCTCGCGATCGCGATATCCCTGTTTGGCGATGAGTTTGTAATCAATTCCGGTATACAATATATTTCTGCTTCCTGTATTCATCCCCAACTCGGCCCTGCCACCATAAACCTGTGCCTCAACCGGCGAAATGGCATGGGTGAATTTGTAGGCCGGGCGTAATTCGTTTGACATTTCATGGTTGACAAAAGAACCGTAAGCTTTGAATTTTAGTGTAAAGATGGACGAACTGAGATTGCTGATGCCATAATCCAATGAAGCAATGGTACTGTTGTCTTTAATAGCATCCATCGGCAGGCCGGCATAAAGCACATCGCGTGCCGAGCTTTGACGCAAAGTAAGTTGGAGTCGTTGGTTGTCCTTAAAATTGGTGCCTGCTTTTATGGTAAAACCCCATCTTGTGAAGGAAGAAGCAATTTCCTGGCCATCACCGCTTTTGTAATTCCCGTAATCTTTATAGCCAACATTAATGGAGAAATCGAATTTATTGCCAGCCAGTTGTGCAAAAAGGTTGCTGTAATAATTACCTCCATTTGATTGGTAACCGCCGTCAAGACTACCTGAGAATAGTTTTCCGTCTTTCTTGCTTGGTCTTTTACTGACTATATTAATAATTCCGCCAAATACGGAACCAAAGCGGACATTATAGGGACCTTTGATAATTTCAATTTTGTCAATTTCCTCAGGAGAAATTTGTGAGATGGCCGGATCCATTCGGTTTGGGCATGCATTTGCGCTGTGTATTCCGCCATCGAGTTGTACATTAAGCTGGCTGTATTTAAACCCTCTCAGGACAGGCTCCATGCCGTAATTTCCTTTTTTTTCGATGCTGAAACCAACCTGGTTTTTGAACATCGCTCCTCCGTCATGGGGGTTCTCAATATCCAAGACGGTTCCATAAATATTGGTTTTCACAATGTTATCACTCCTGTTGGCTGTTATCAGAATCTCGTTTATTGTGATGGTATCCGTTTGAGAGAAAACGCTAATTGAAAATAGCAGTGATAGAAATAGTATCCAATATTTGTGTGTTCTATATTTTTTTTTCATCTACTCATAGGTGTTGTTCCGGAGGAAAACCTCCTGCTTTGTTTATGATGATTATGATAAGATCTCTAATGTTTTAAAGACCAATGCGAAAGCCATAAATTACAATGCGAACTGTCAAAAAACTGCCTGACAGTTTTTAATTCAAACGATGAAAGATAATTGTAATTCCATTGCATTCGTGTACTTCCGCATTGGAAATCAAAATGTAAAACTATTTTGTACGTCAAATAATATGCTGCATCAAGGCTAATTCTAAACCAATAACATTAAACCAATAAATGCGCCCGATGCACACTCTATTCATTGTACAGCAATTGTGCAGAGAAAAACTTCCGCAAATAGTTTTATGAGATTATCTCGGGAGGGGGAGAGGGTATCTTCAGATAGACTGATGATAAAAAGAATTTGACAAAATTTAAAAAAGCACCATTATGAACCAAAGGTTCGGTAAATGTAATTCCATTGGGTGTGATAAAAACCATGTGGTTAATGTTGTTGTTGGTTTCCGGCGTGGGAGCTTCTTTTTTTGTGTTTTTATCATCTGTCCGGTTCATGATAGCGCTTAAGTAGGCAATATCCCCGATGAGTGTTTTGTGATTTTCTACACTGATGTCGCTATTGCTGATTGTCGTTTGCCTTTTGACAATGAAACTCTGCAAATAGGGATAATTTGGAGCCAACAGAAAGCCCGTAAAAACCAAGAGTAGAACGCTATTGATGAATATTTTTTTCACTGTGCACAAATGTACGAAAAAACTTGCATGAAAAAATGTATAAAAGCAAGCAAGGGATAGGTGAATAAAATGTGCAAAAAGAGAGCAGAAGAACTGCTAATTATCGAAATTTACCGCTAAAAAAGCCAATAGCACACTATCTTTACACTAAAAGCCTCTTGATAAAGCCCGCAATAACTTCGTGATATTTAGCAACAAATCTGACATGCTATTGGTTTTCTGTGAAATAAATCTCAGAACGAACTCAGGCTAATACAAGGGCTTGTTGGTATGTTGTTCCTCCCATTTGTACATGGGCTGTTTGTCGCGAAGCACAAATTTAGGTGCCGAAAAAGGAGCCAAACGTTCCAAAAAATCCAGAATCAATAGTAGTGGAGAGCCATAAAAAAACTTAATATCCCTGTTGAATGTCCACAGGTGTTCCACATACGAATACAAGGCGTAGGGGGTGTCGCCAATATTGTCTCCATCTTTGTCAAAGCCCTGATAATCGTCAAAATAATTGTTGTCCCATTTGTTTAGGCTGGCTGTTTTTCCTTCGGGGAAAACCTGCACGAGGTTGTTGTGAAAATAATTCTCCTTAAAAAGATTGCCCTGTTGATTGGTGTGAAAGAAGATGCCATAACCGCAAAATGCAATTTCATTGTTTTCTATGGTATTGACTTTTTCAGGAACAAAGGGCGAAACATCAATGTGGATCCCTTCGCTTGAATAAATAAAACGATTGTGTAAAATCTGATTTGACGAAGTTTCCTTCATCCCCAAACACATGCCGCTTTCTCCTGTTGATTTCATAATCAGGTTGTGTGTCATCACTGTTTCTTCGCTATACATTAAAAAAACACCTACCGAGTTTTCGTAAAACTCGTTAAATTGAATCCTGTTCTTGTGCGAATACATAAAGTGAATGCTGTACCTGTTGCCAACCCCTTTATTACCGTCAAAAGTATTTTCAGAAGAATACCAAACCACCATATCGCGGACATGATGCCAATAATTGTGTTTGACCAGATTGTGGGTTGAGTACCATAAGCGGATGGCATCGCCTTTCAGTGCTTTCGACCTTCTTTTTAGTGATGAAATCTCGCAATTCAGTACTTTATTGTAATTGGATTGAAAAATATCTACGCCAAATAAGCATTCTTCAATTCTGCAATTTTTGACAGTATTGTAGTCCCCAAGGATTTTAACAGCACAATCAATTTTGTCGTGGGAACCTCCGGAATTGATAATTTTGATATTTTTAATTGTAACACTGTCGGTCTCAAGGTGGATAACAGACTCAATACCAAGCCCCGAAACAGTAGCAGTTCCTTGTCCGTCAATGGTGATGCCCGGTGTTTTAATGTAAACCGGCCCTGTATAAAATCCCGGCGACAAAATGATGGTGTCGCCGGGATTCGCCATATTTACAAGCGTTTGTAGTGACTTGGGTTTGCTTTCATCAGCAAAACCTTTGATGAGCCCGATTGTTCCGAACGACCTTTCCTGGGCAGATAGCTGTAGGAAGCATCCGAGCAGAAAAAGAAAAAACAGCTGAGCCTTTGGGTTCATGCTTCAATTGGTAAAATAATTTAACAAAAAGCTATTGCTTTCGGAGTTCTTTGTTCTTGAACAACATGGCCAAAATCATGAATACAAAAACACCCAGTGCAACAAAGAATCCTAGGTAAGGATAGGACTCGGTTGTAAACTGTGCCACCTTTCCCTCACCAAATACCGTGGGCATAAAGGGTTTGATGCCTGCAAAGGCACCTCCTCCGTGTAAGCCCAGATGATGTCCGTACCAGTACAAATAATAAATGTAAACGAAGAGGAAGTAGAAGGGAACCAGTGCGGGAATTATAGCTACCCAAAGCATTTTCTTCTTTGTGATAACAAGAAAGATAAGGGCAAGCAGGCCAAATAAAATGAAAAAATACTTGGCATTCCGCATAATATTATCCAGTAGTTTCAGTGCGCCCGGGATTTCTTCATCGGGGATACTTTCGCCTGCATAAACCGGGTAAAGTACATGTTCGCCAATCTCATCCACATCATTAACTCCCTGAACAATAGGGAACATTCCGATAAAGTGGTTGATTTTGTTCATCTCAAGAAGACAGTCTGCACCTACATCCATGGCCAGCTCTTCTCTTTCCCGAACACCTTCGCAACCGTTATAAACCCCATCATATTTGAAGTCTATCCTGATGCCTTTCGGATACATTGCCTTCGGGTATTGAATGCTTTGCAGTGCTACTCCCCATATGGGCAGATAGTAAGTAAAGCCAATGAGGATGATACTGATGAAAGCAAAAATTTGATAAAGTTTAAGTTTCATAATACAAATGTTTTATTTGGCAGCAACACCGGCTTTATTCATCATAAAACCGATGGCATCGTAAATATCCTGGCTGCTGCAATCGGTACAGGTTCCTTTTTCAGGCATCACACCATATTCGCCTTGAAAACCAGCCATGGCATGTTTATGAATTGTGTCCATTCCTTTGGCTGCAATTTCTTCCCAGCGGGTTTTGTCGCTTAAAGCAGCTGCGCCGGCAACACCTTTCCAGTGGCAGGCGATACATGCTTTATTGTAAATGGTCTTGCCATTTTCAAGATTAACTGCCATTTCTTTTTTAACTTCTTTTTTCGTTTCTTTTTTCTTTTCCTGGGTTCCTGAATTGCCACAGCTTGCCAGAAAGAGTCCGAAAAGGCCAATGGTAAATACAATTGTAATTACTTTTTTCATCTTTAAATTTGTTTATGTTATGAATAATTTATTTGACAAAGGTACAAAACAAAAGAGATGGAAAAATCAATCCATCTCTTTTGTTTTTATGCACGAAAGACAGATTCCTTACATGTCTTTCATAACCTGTTCGGTCTTGAGTTTCAGATACGTGATGATTTTCTTCACGTCTTCATCCGAAACATTTTGGTCAGGCATGGCCAGTTTGTATTGTTGGCGCATGGCCTCAATGTCGGCATCTTTCATGTGATGTTCAGGATTTGTAATCCAGGATGTCAACCATTTGTCGTTACGGCGTTTATCAACCATTAACAAGTCAGGACCATTGAAATCTTCACCAAACTTATGGCAGGCATTACAACCATAGTTCAGGAATTCCATTTCACCATCAAGCAGGTTTTTCATTTCAATGGCGGAAGGTTTGAACGCCTGCATCTGCATATCTGCCTGTACACGTTTTGAATAGGCCAACAGTCTGTCGTTATTGGCTTTTTCATCGTAATTTACAATCAGGTAGCCTTGCAGTTGTCTGCCTTCAGGGCTGTGGTAATTGTCTAACATCAATGGATACATCCCCGATTTTTCAGCTACGAAATCCAATGTAGCGGTTTCACCCGGACGCCAGCGATACATCTGGTCGTAAGACGAAATTTCGTAAACATAATGGTCTGTTTTCGATTGTCCGTGGTTGGTCAGGTGGATGGTAACTTCCGAACCTTGTTTAACATTGATGTTCTCAGGCGTTACTTTTCCGTTGTTGATGGTACCAAAAACGCTAACTTTATTACCCTTGGTTTTAATGGTTTCCTTGCCTAAATCAGTATAATATTTCGACTTGTCATTAGTATAAATATTTGTACCAACCTCATATTTGTCGGTGGAATTAAACTCATCAAGATCAATCATAACGGTATAGTGAGGTTCACCCATTGGGATCGGGAGGTCGTAAAGAATTTTCATCTTTTTACCATCAATATCAATTAGCTGGTGGTTTTGCGGATGAAGCGGGCCAACAGGATTAAAGCGGTCGATTGATAATTTATTTAATGAGATTAAATATTTTCCCCTCGGGTCAACAACATCACCATGAGCAGCAACGAGGTGTCCAACATTGTAATGAGAAGAAACATAGTCTAATACCTTTAAATTTATATAATCCCATTTTGTAATCCGTGAATCGACATAAATAGAGGTGTAAATAACACCAGGTTCATCGTCAAACTGGTTGTGCAGAGGTCCAAGTCCAACTTCAACGCTACCGTGGAGTGCCGTTTCGAGCGAAATAATCGGGATGCCGTATTGGTCAGTTCCTTCAAAATTTTTGTCGGCAATGGCCTTCATGATTTTATCGAAAGAATAAACCCAGGCATGTGAGTCGAGTTTGCCGGCAACGATGATGTATTTCCCATCGGGGCTTACATCAACACCGTGTGGTGATTTTGGCTCGGGAATCAGGAATAAAATATTGTTGGCAACGGCAGTTTTCATCGTAATTACTTTGTGGCCGTTCACCATTTTGTATTTGCCTTGTTTAACCAATTGCTCAGCTTTCCTCCAGTTTACAACATGCAGGTAGTCAACGTCTCTTGAAGAACATCCAGCCTCAAAAGGAGGGCGTCCGCTTTCAATACCTCCAAAATACATTTCAGTACAGAAGGAGTTTGTAAACGACCATCCATCGCTTGCATTCTTACCTGCATCTGATAAGTCTTGGGTATAGGGAGGAAACTCCATAGTAAATGAATTCTTCTCGTCAATTTTACCATTTTCGTTATCAAATTTCCAATAGGTAAGTCCACCCCTCCAGTATTTTTGGAAATTAGTTTCGGTAAGTGGGTAATACTTATGGTCGTAAGGGGAAGGGTATTGCGAAGCTTCCAAAATATATTCGGAATTAGGTGTAAAGAAACATCCACCATGGTCGCTTCTAAATATTGGGTTTACCACGATTTGTTTCAACTCCCAGTCTTTTAAGTCGATGACATAAACTCTAGGGTTTGCCTTGTCATTAATAACAGCCCATTTACCATTGTATTTACCATCTGTTTCAGAAAATCCGGGATGGTGGGTGTCGCCCCATACAAGTTTTTGCCCGTCAATATAGCCGCTTTCCATCATATTCATTGATTCCTGACTGAAACCGTAACCATTTTCCGGTTGGCGTGCTGCTGTTGGAACATATTTAACTAACCTCATCGAAGGAATGGTATACATAATCATATTACCAGCCTGTCCTCCTGAGTTTAGTGTAACATACTCTTCCTTTAAATTATCGGGAGTATAAGTTTTAGCGGCAGCAAGAACGTCATCGGCATTTAGGCCACGTCTTTTTACTACATCACCAAACGATTCGTCACCTCGCGGGGCACCGATATCGCCACTCCCTTTGCTCTTTCCTTTATCGCCACATCCTGTCGAAAATATCATTGCCAAACTAAGTAAGGTTGCAAATAACAGGTGGCTTGAAATTATTATATTTAATTTTTTCATTTCCATTTTTATTAGTTGTTAATAATTTAAAACGACTGATTGAACTATTTGCTAATTTTTTCTTCGAGAAGTTTTTTAGCTCTGAGTCCTACATCAGCAGTTTTAACCTGATATTGCCAGTACTGCTCAGCCCAAAGGAAAGCATCTTTCCATTTTCCTTCTTCGGCATATTTTTCGTATTTCGCTTTAGCCGGTTTGGCTTTTTCCAATTGGTCGAAAGCATCGTCAACCAAAGCAGCTACATAAGGATAGTCCTGGAAGTTGTTTTCTTTCAGGAAGGTAACTACACTACCAATGATGTCGGCAGTGGCTTTGATCACCTCAATTTTATCTTCATAATTTTTCTTGTATCCGAGTAATTGTTCTTCGGTCAGTTTTATTTCAACCTCTCCTTTTGTGCCTTTATAGCCTTTAGGCTTAATCAGCAGGATACCTTCCATTTCGAGGTGGAGGGCTGAGCAAAACTCAGTACAATAGTAAGGGAATACACCAGGACGATCAGCCACAAACGTCAAAGAAGCCGTTTTTCCGGGTTCGAAACTACCGTGTTTTCCGTAAGTGTCAATGGTGAATCCGTGGGTTTCATCTTCGGCACGTTCCAGGTTTGTCAGGTGGAAGGTAACAATGTCGCCTTCATTTACCTCAACAATCTCAGGTGTGATGTGTGAACGGATCATGGTACCAAAAATATGCACCCTGTTGCCTTCGCGTTCAATTTTTTCTTGTCCGGCAACTGATTTAAAGGCCGAAATCTCACCTGTACGTGTATTGGTTCCCAGTGGGTAACGGATAATCGGTTTGATGGTTGTTCGTAATACAGCAACCGAACCATAGATGTTGGCTTGTGGGATACTCATGGTGTAGAGGTCGGTCATCTTATCAGAAGAAATATCGATTAAATGCTGGAAACTCGGCCTTGCTGGCCCGATGTTCGCAAAATTATCGTATAAACCCTCTTTATCAACTACAGTAAGGTAGTTTGAGTGAGGTTCTGCTGATGCACCCTGTGGGATCATCAATTGGCAGGGTTTGAAATCAAGGGAAATTTCACCTTCTTTTTTCATGTTTTGATAATTCCATCGCACAACTTTTTTGTCGTTGAATACCGAGGAATAAACAACACCGGGACGGTAATCAAAAGCAAGGTCAACTACATTATTTCCCAGTTTTATTGATCCGCTTTTGACGGTATTGATATCAATGATGGGAATATTGCCCTCTGCCTTATCAGCCACAAATGTTTTGTTGTTTAAGGCACTTTTTACTTTTGCGAAATCAAATACAAAAGACTCATTACCAGTAGTGATAAAATAATCTCCTGTCGGGTCAACTTTTACATTTTTTGCATGAGCGGGAAGTTGAATCATTGCCAGTGCATTTGCTGAAAGCGCATCAGCTAAAGCAACAACAGCAAAGTCGTTAACGTTTCCGGCTTTGACAGTTTCAAGTTTTTTAAAATCAACTACATAAACATAGTTATTTCCGTTTTTGTTTGCCATTCCAACCAAATAGCCGTAAGAACCCAGCCTTCCGGCATCAAAATAGCCAAGTGTATAAGGAGGCAATTCAAGGGTAAATGATTCTTCTTTGATCATCCGGCCAATGTGGTGGCCCGACCCGGCTTTGGTGGTGTTATCGGCAAATTTCCAGAAAGTGATACCAGACTTCGAATTGGCATCAAACTCCTCGGCAACTTCACCTGCCTGTCCGTTCCAGGGTGCAGGAAACTGACTGGATTGAATAACATATTCTGTGTTTTCAGTTACAGCAACCCCCGGGAAAACATTCACAAATAAGGGGTGCATTAATACCTGCTTGGTCTCAAAGTCATCGAGGCCAAGCAATGCAATACGTGAATTGGCGCCGTCAGAATAAAACAGGTATTTTCCGTTATATTTACCATTGGTTTCGGCCAGGGCCGGATAGCGCATGTCGCCATATTTGTACAGGCGGTTGTCAAGCGACCCTTTTTTAAGCATTAGGGTACTTTCGTCATCAAAACCATAGCCTTGCCATGGTTCGGGGGAGAATACGCCAACGTATTTATAAATACGCATGGAAGGAATACCGTAAACAACCATGGTTCCCGAGTTGCCGGTTCCCACGAAGCCAAAGTATTCATCACGTCCGCCACGGGGCATAAATGTTTTTGTGGCAGCCAGAACGTCTGCGTCATTAAGACCGCGTTCTTTCTTTACATCATTCAGGGTTTGTTGGGCATTTGTTGCCTGAGGGTAAAGACCCAAAAGCAAGATGGCCAAACTGAACACCAGAACTTTTCTTGTAAATAGCATCATAAATTTAATGTTTGGTTTAGAATATAATTATTGGTTTAATGTATTTCAGCTATAAAATTCTTAAAAGCGCATAAAGATAGTTGATAAATCACCTTAGATCGATTCTAAATAACAATGTCAATCAGCTATGCAATAATAATAAATAAATGTGATATTTATCATATGTACATATGTTTTTTATTACGAAACAAAGAACTCATTGAAATCAAGAAGTTTAGCGGGTTCTATTGTTGGTATTTATTGCTTATTATCTATGTGTATTATTCTAATGCCCGTCCTCAATACTTTCTTGTAAATAAGGATGCTTTTTAGGAATAAGTGGTGCCTTGCTAAGCGACCAGAACACAACCCATGTGAACAGTCCGGCAAAGCCGATAAAACTACCAACTTCGATGTAAGTAATAGCATGCGATTCGATGGTGTTTGGCATGATGGACATATAGAGTTCCACCCATTGTCCTGTCATTAAAACAAGAACGACAAAAAGCATGGCGTTGGCATTTTTCCCGACACGGTTCCACATCAGGAACAGGAAGGGGAACAGCCAGTTAATAATGAGTTCGGCATAAAAATAATTCTTGTATTCGCCCATAATACGGGGTACGTAGTAAATGGTTTCTTCGGGGATATTGGCATACCAAATCAGCAGGTATTGCGAAAGCCACATATAACCCCAGATCATGCTTAACACAAACAGCCAGCGGCTAAAGTCGGCCAGATGGGTCTTGTTCAGCATGGGATAATAACCCATTTTATGTAAAATAATAAGAATTGCCACAACAACGGAGGTACCATGGTAGAAAGCCATGATGAATTTCTTAACGGCATAAATGGTACTGTACCAGTGTGCATCAAGCGACATCAGCCAGTCGATGGTAAACAATGAAAAGGTAATGGCAAGAAGAAAAATATACACTTTCGAGTTGAATTCTGTTTTCTCGAAAAACTTTGTGCCACCCAATTCGTCCTCTTGAAGAGAAAGCTTTCTGATGCGTTGTGTCATAAAAATCCAGAGGGCAAAGAAAATAACGTAACGTACTGCAAAGAAGGGTATATTCAGGTAAGGCGCTTTGTGTAAAAGAATCGCATCGTGCATGACGGCATCGTGGTGCGACCAATGATAAAGGTCGTGAATACCCAGAAATAAAATCATGAACAGAAAAAAGGATACAATGAGGTAATTGCTCATGGCCTGTGGTATCCTGAGAAAAGCTGCCGACCAGCCCGACTGTGTAATTGCCTGAATTGCCATCCAAAAGGTAGCTCCAATGGTAATGGCCAAAAAGTAATAGTTGTTCAGTAACAGGTTGGCCCAGGTACGTTCTGTCTCTCCCGTTAAAAAACCGGTGATAATCGTAACAAGTCCCACAACAATCATTACAATCATTGTTATTTTAAACTTTCCACCGATTTGTATTTTGTTATCCATGAGATAATATTTTTAGATGTTTAAACTACAATCTTATTTTGCAAGATGCCTTAAGTAATGAATGATTTTCCACCTGTTTTCAGGGGTAACCTGGCTTCCGTGTGCACCCATTAAGCCGGAGATGGAACCCATGGTAATGACGTAATAAATCTCTCCGTCGGGTTTGTTCTGCACATAACTATCAACCAGCGAGGTCGGTTTTGCCGGAAAAAGTTTGCTTGTGTAGAGGTAGCCATCGCCTTTGGCCTGTATGCCATGACAATTGCTGCAGAAAATCT